>Ga0157364_1000254_pt1 | contig 31282 bp, 10 predicted proteins | sample AttsexASBM2_FD_111476 | JGI IMG/M metagenome (GOLD analysis project Ga0157364, IMG submission 111476) | Fungus gardens microbial communities from leaf cutter ant in Ribeirão Preto, State of São Paulo, Brazil - Atta sexdens ASBM2 | ecosystem: Host-associated > Fungi > Mycelium > Unclassified ...
GTTTGTGCAGCCTCATCCTGGGTTACCAAATTAATTAATTGGAAAGTAAAAACTGCATTAAAATTTAGCTCTTATATGTTCTATAACAAATATAAAATCTCTCTCTCTCTCTCTCTCTCTCTCTCTCTCTCTCTTTCTCTCGCTATCTTATATAAATATAGAAAATAAAATTTTAATTTATTATAAGAATGCAAGCAAAATAATTTTAATCCACATTGTAGTATTATATTTCAGACAATATTTTTTCCGAGAATTCTAGAAAATATGAATATTCCTAACTACTAAATTTAAGACATATATGATTCGGATCATTTTCTTAATTATCTTTTGTACGCTTTCTTTCATTTTTTGAAAATCATTAACAAGATAGATAGAAAATCTAATGAAAATTATCATAAAATTTATTGTAATATTTATCAATTTACCGATATCAAGTTTTATGATAAACTTGTATTATTTTTCAATATTAAATGAAAATGGCTAATGAGCTTTTGATATTTATATACATTTTAATATAAATTTTTTATGTATTTTTTCTAATTTTTCTAATTGCTTCAATTTTTCTGTTTTTTTTCATTTTACAATATATGACATATAAGATCGAATAGAATTTCTTTCTTTGGCACAAATTTGTTTAGGTATTTAATTTTTTTGTAAGGAAAATCCAAATATATCATGTGGATTTCGGAAAGTTTGATGAGATATAGAGTTTGGCATCGTAAAAATAATATGTTCAGGTATCAAAGGATTGGAGTTATAAAGTTTTTAAAGTTTGGAGGAACAAACATGATAAATATCATAGTAAATAAACGAAACTTGATTGAATTCGTCTAGCCACAATGTCTGTATAAGCTCGAAAAATGTTGAAAACTCGCGGTATGCACTAAAAATTTCAAATTTGATTTTCTCGCGAATGCTTGATAATTGTATCAAATACTTTTACTAGAATTAATAAAGGTACAGCACTACAATATATATTTAAACTCGACGAAATCTGAAAGTGTAATCCCTGTTGATCTTGTCGATAAATCCTATAGCTAACTTCAACTCTTTTTCGCTCATTGGCACTTAACAAATGTTACATATTACTTTTTACGATTTCAATGTCTATATTTTAATATCAAACTTTTCAAAATCCACGTGATACATATCTAAACGTTTCTCTATTAAAACTTAACTGGAATATGTTTCAAAATTTTAAGAGAGAGTATATAAAACATAATGAATATCTATTGTTTCATTCCCGTGAATGTGCAGTCCATCAACAATCAGAAATTAGTCCAAAATATTATAAGTCAATAGAGCCCCTATTAGAAATTTACCAATAAGACATTTTTATTTCTACGAAATTTTACTTCTGTTAGTTATTTAATAAGACATTTGCCTCAAAATTATATTCGAAATTATGCGCAATGACACTTTATTTTTACATCACGGTATAAGATACACCTGTGGTATTCCATATTTATAAGTATGACATATTTTATCGACTGAAAGTGTCATTTTATGAAAATATACATGAAAATATTTTATTTGAGATCATGTAAGAATTTTTATTATGTATTATGACGCTTTTGAAGCCAGTATTAGCATCTTAAGATATTACTTAAGACCAGGATTGGGCATGTGAAATACTTTTATTTGAAAAACAGTAGTATTTAGAAGACAATTGTATTTTGTATTTTGTATTTCAAATACTAAGATTGACAATCAATCTTATTATTTGAATTACAAAATACAAAAGATATATAAGAATATATAAGAATACTTTCAATCTTTCGATTTTAAATAAAAAGTTATATAATACTTTTATGTGCTCGGCTGAAATACAAAATACAAAATATGAAAATATACTTGTATTGCAATTAATGTGTTATAAAACTATTTTAATTAAATACATGTTCAGCTTTGCTTAAAACGGTCTTAAAGTAAGAACGGACTATGAATACCGCCCTAAGATTTCATAAGTAGTACTTAGTCACTGCTCTAGCTTCGCTTGTTTTACGTCGCGGCCAAGATTGTGGCTACCGATTAGTTTCTTCTCGGAAATCGCATCGTGACGAGTCGTTCTGTCAGATAACTTACTCTTAAGTGAGTGATTTCGCGACGTTTAGTCCGTCGGAAGTGAATATCGCATGAAGTATCGAATTTAATAATAAGCGATCACGTCTCCTGCGTTTGCTTGTTCGCGATCTTTTTGTAAAATTTGGTCGCGGCAATAACCTAACCTATCTTTCTTACTCGGTTGTGCGTGACGGTGTATGCCTCTCGAATGATATTCGATAATGATAATGTGACTGTGCGAAGTGAATTAATTGTAAGTTAGGATAATGTATATTAAAAATATGTGTGTATGTGTGTTCAGCTACGGCGGATGAGAAGAAAGAAAGCGATATCCGGAAACAGAGAGGAATGGAGTAAGTGCAATTAATGCATCGGTTGGTAAGTGAATTACTTGTTGCATTCCGTTTATCGGTTAATATGTCTAGTGCCGCTCTTTGTTTGCATATCTCTCATTTGCTTGTCTAATTATAAAATTAATTAAAACTAGTTAGTTTATTCCGGTCGCTCGCATCGCGTAAAGAGTTTTCCAGAATTTTCTTAACTGACGTGCAAATAATTTATGTTGCTCACACGTATTTGATAATAAAATTGTTTGAAATTTAAACAATATATATTTGAAATAAATCAAAACCTGAATTTGTTATCAACTATAAAATTAATTAGTTTATGTTTTCCAGAATTTCACCCTTTTTTATATTTTTAAATATAAAATTGTGATTCTTTAATATACAAAGTTATTGCAAATCTCTTTTATATTTAATACTAATTAATACTAATTAATGAAATATTCGAAAATTTACTTTAAGAAACTGTCTGCAGTATACATTTTCAGTAGTAATATCGATGATGTGATCAGACAGTACATCTCTAGTCATAATTGTATTAATAATTGTAAAAAAGAGTCATTATTAAATAATAATTTTGTAGAAATTATTTTGCATTAATATATTTATATATATTTCCTTATATATTTGATACAATTATTTTATTATTGTGCTATTTTATATATCTCTTACGAACAATAAATAACATTTTAAGAAATCTTTAAAGTGATTCAAAATTAATAACAATGTAAAAAGTCAAATAGCGAGTATTATAAATATATACAAAATTTATATACAAATATCGCATCATGTTAGATAAATGTTATTTATATTCTTCTCTAAATGAACTAGTTATTTATATTTATTTTGAGATATAGCCAAATCGAATTGTTATATATTGTTTTATTTTTAGTTAGAGATGTATTGATGAAAATTGAAATCGATGGTTTCAACTGAAAATGAACTCACCAATTTTCGTGCTTTAGGAATCCGTAATAATGTATAACAGTACAATGACAGTTGTTACAATTTAATTCTTTTTGCAACAGAATTTTTTTTTATTCTGTTTATATGTTAAAAGTTTTTTAATTCAATCGTGATATTAATTAATTTTTATAATTTATTTATAAACAACTATAAAAATACCTAAATGATATAAAACTCAAGTTCAAAGCAAATTAAAGAATTAATTACACATGAATAGTTTACATTGAGGTTTTAAGCGTTACTTAAATGATTTGTCCATTTTATGTGCAATTTAATTATATGCAATTTAATTATATGCAATTTAACTATTGAATAAACTATAAATATTTTTAACTATAAATATTTTACGCTTATAAATATTCGTAAATCATTTGCACATTCAAATTTCACATCCTAAGAAATCAAATTGAGAGATCCACAGTATGAAAGGAAAAAAATAAGTATATTAATACATACACTTCAATAATTTATCTTTTATGTATTTGCAGGAATAAATCTTTATAAATTACGTATAAATTTTTTCATCTTGACTGTACACATTTATGAACGTGTAGATTTATGGACACATTTCCTTTTTATGGAAGACGTTCTCGTAATATAGGTATATGGAATAAAACATGAAATTATGTTCGTTTCTTTTTTACGATGAACATTAACAGCATTTGTAAAAATCTACTGTAAAGAAGAAATGGAGGAATGTATTTTATAACATTTGTTTGAAGATCTTGTTTTGTTAGAGTTCGAACGAGCTCTTCGTCCTCGGCGAAACGTAAAAGGTTTTCTGTAACATGGTTACTCATCAGTGCATGATCGGTGTTATTAGTGCACGTGATCGTATATACATATCTCGAGGGAGGACAGCAAGTCGCTCGGATAAGCAAATAAGCATGGCCGTAATTAGTAGGTAATTAATAGCCGAGTTCGTGGAAGTTATTACTCGCTTTACGTGCCGTCGACCGAGTATACAGACACGGCGACGCGTGTATATTTATTAACAAAGTTATGAATCAAATAAAGAAATATTTTGTCTCTCCTCGTTCCGCTCGATACACATGTTGTCAATGTTCAGGCAAGCACACTGATAGATTTTCCTCTCTATTTTTCATTTTTTGTCTTTTTTTTATAACTATCGTTTTTTATGACGATCTCGCGGGCGCAATTCAATGTTACGTTGCTTTATAGGTCGGCGATCGCACATACAGTTCTTTTGCGGAGAAGTACAGTCATTTCATTGATAATACCAGTTACCTGATAATACCGTTTTATTGCTACTGATTAATTTCATAGCCTCGAAGTCTATAAAAGTAACATTCGTATAATAAATAATTATTTGGTTTATAAAATGTATGCGCACACTCTAAAATAAGTATGAATTTAAGATTTTTTTCTAGTCAACTACAGCATAGAATTGATTTATATTTTATAAACGGAAAAAATTTTTTATGTAAAATCTTTATTACTTAAAAAATATTTGTAGTAAATATATTGCATAATATGTATTCCTCAAATAAAAATTAATTGTATGCAGTAGAATTAATCACTTAAAAGTCTTATTTTACATCTCAGGTGGGGTGTAACCCTTTAATTGAGAACAATATGATCGAACTTTAAATATGGAAATCTTCACACGTGCAATTCTGTTCTGAAATTCATATCAGTATTACTCAATATTTGATTGCAAAGCAAACCACGCTTGTAACTTCGAAATATCGAAATCAGATATTATTTCTTAGTAAGTTGCTAATATAATATAATGTAAAATATTTCTGTTTATTGGAAATTTAAGACGCGTTGTTTCAAAATGTAACAAGCAAACACATGCGCTTCTATTTAATACCATAAATGTATCCGTATTATGCGATAATCTAATTTTGTATTATGTAATAATCTAATTTTAAAGCTTCATGTCATCCGATGCTAGAAATTGCTTTGAAATTCAGACGAAGAAAGAATTGATTAATTGCACTGGCCAATTGATCAAATATATTGTTCAAATGATTTATTAATTTCTTCTAATCTATTTTATAATATTCACTTCGAGACGTTTTACAACTAACAAGGAGACAACATAATGGACTCTTCACGGATTTTAATCTCCTTTAACATGATGAATCTATATACATCGAAAATAAATTTTGCCGTGTCTGAACGTTTTGTTGAATGGCCCTTGTAAATAGTATTTTTTAATGAATGGAAAGACCTCGCACTAATTATATAAAAATTAGACTCCCCATAAAATGAGTTAGTTTTCACATATAGTTTATGATGTGGTGAACAAAGAAAAACATTTCATAGGCTCAATAATGGATAATTTTTGAACTATGGTATATCAAAAGTATAAAACTTAGTGTTCATGCACAGAACACCTTTAATTTATTCTTAAAAAAATGTTAGAGACATATGAGATGTTATTACACGTATTATTCACTATTTGTATTACGAACATAGACAACGTATATCAGTTCTGTCGGAATATATTATTTCACCAAGTAACATTATTTGTTTGTTTTCAATAATATTATATTACACGATATTATTAGTAAATTATTCTTAGTGATTCAAAAGTATGGATTTCTGTTACAGGCTTTTTGACAGCTCTTCGCCTTTGTGTTAAAATATCATAGACATATGCGATGCGTTGTCATTGATCACAAATATCAGTATATACATAACATGCATATTTTGTTTCAGAAACATCCGTCATTAAATATCAATGGAAAAATTATATATAATAAGAGTAAATATAATTGCAAACATAGTACAATTTTGAACGAAATAAAATTTGAATCCAATTTTTAAGTTTTGTAATTCTCTCATTATATGAAGGGTACTGAAGAAACATAAATATGGAGAATGAAATAGCTGAAGAATATAAACAGGAAAAATTAAAACTTAAAAAATTGATTTTAAATCTTATTTTGTTTGTTGTTTAGAATTGTATTATGTTCGAAGTTGTACCATTCTACTCTACTGCATATACATGTCAATATAAAATATTGATAATTTCAAAACATTGACATATAAGCTATACGTCTTTGTGCAAGATTTTGCGCGTGGATGCGTCCTCGTATGTATACATTTTCGCATGTATATGCAAATTAGTGTTTTAGCACCAGTTCGTTGTTCTGTGAAATTTGATAACAATTTCACGATGTTTGCTGAATGCAAACCGTAGCGTTAATTAATTTGATTTTGACCGTGATTTCTACGCTTCTTGTTTCGTTTCAATTCTGTGCTTTAACTTTATCGGAAACACGTTTTTCATGCCATGTACATATTTAATGTGCTCAGTCAATGTGTGAAAACCAGCGGGAAATCTGATGGGAATGAACATTCAGGTGGTAGGGAAAATTTGATCATGCGGATATTTAATCGGTGATTCTCTCCAATGATATAGCGTTTATTATTTTTAACTGAAGGTGAAGTACATCATGTTATACTCCAATCACTTGCATAAATAAATTATTTTTAATGATTTGTTTTAAATTAAATTTCGTGTTTTTCTTGATTAAAGAAATTATTCGGATCTCTTCCATGTTTTATTGTAAATAAAAGTATTTTCGTGTAATAAATTTTTTCGTGTAATAAGTGATATATCATTTTTCTGGATGTCTTCTTTAGTCACGTAAAGAGTGTGTTATAGTTAATTCGTACAGCAATAAAAAAGATGTTCAAAAAAAAAAATAATGGAATGTGGCAGCTGATTAAGTATTTCATATCTCTATTATAAGAAAAGTATGTCGCGTTATAGGACATAAAATTTCTGAAAACCTATTCTATATCTATTGATAAGTGGTAAAGCATATTGTGTTATCAGACAACATATCTTAAGAGCAGTCGTAAAAAAATAAGACTACTGTTGAATAGTCAGTAACTATAACTGGAAAATAGGTGCTTCAAGCGTATGTTTTTGAACAAGATGCAAGCTATTTAATCTAATTTATTACAAAAAAATATATAACTAATTTATTACGAGGAAAATATTTTCTACATAAAAATAATTATTCTATAAGATATTAATATACATATATGTATAGAAAATGCAAGTTTTATTTTTTTACTGTAGAAATAACTTATATTAAGAAAGAAATATTTTAGGGTATTAAAAGATGTCTTTTTTAAGAATAATAAGTAAACTTGCCCATTAAAAAAAATCAATCAATTGAGAGGAAAGAAGGCTGATTAAAGGGTTAAAGAAACGCGCCTTGGGATGCAGAGCATAAGATTCGTCGAGCAAAAAGAGACAATGTATCTTATTTCAAGAAAAACTCCGACAGTCCCCTTTCCTCAGCGGCGCCAATCATTTCGTGACTTTTCAAGAGCGGCGGGATACACCGCTCATTTTCTACCGGTGGATTGTTATGTCCTTCTTGTTTTCTCCTTATTGCTGAGCGCTAATTTTCAATGGTAGTTTCCCTGGGTTTGGAATGATCGCATAGCGTCTGTTGCCGAGATCGTGCGGTGCGGCGCGACGAGGTCCGACCACGGTGAGGTGGAGTTGGTGCGCGTACGATGAAAGGACACACGAGGAAGAGTATATGCGAGTGAAAGTAGCAAGACAAGAAGATTATCCGTCAGGAACAGAGTGATAAACAGGAGGTCGAAAGAGGCAGGTGGAGTAGCGAACTCATTGGGATTGTGCGCGGCGAACGTAGAGACAGAAAAACGTCCCTTAAACCGCGACCCGACACCGGCTGTATCGTCATTAGGTAACAGAGCGCATCAGATTATTTATTGTATACATTTCTGCACGATTCCATGTTTTTCAAGGTGTTTCGTTAAAGTAGGTTAGATGTCAGCTAAATTTTGTCCTGGTGATATTTATAACTTGGCGGAATGTGAAACTATTTTCGATGCTCCATATATTAGCCTTTCTTCTGGTTTTATTTGTTCTTAACGAATGGCTCGGCTTTTTCCGATTTCTATGTTGAATATATTTTCGTATTATTAGTTTCTGATAATATAATGTTAATAAAATCTTATTTTTCTTATTAATATCTACGTTTTATTAGTATTTTTCATTTTATACCCGTGATGCTAGTTAAGGATTAAAAGACTAAAGTTTGATATTCTGATATTTATGTAATGGTCATCAGACATTCTATTTGCCAGTATGAAGAAAAATACTCACCACTTAGAAGCATCTGCACGAAGTAGTCCACTATCCGCTTTCGTGACATGTTACAGATGACAGATAATCCGACGTCGGCGAGTACCTTCGAAATCAATCCTCGAAAAAACATATTCTCGAGTTCGATCATCGACAAGTTCGATCATCATCATCGTAAACCGCGCCGCCAACTGTCTGACTACTTTTTAATCAAAACTAATAATTAGTCTTGCATTCATTTTTGTTTAAAGTATAATTAATTAATAAATTTTCTACTAGATTTGATATGGGTCCAATGGATCCACAACACCAGTTAAGAATTAAAAGATTAAGTTGGATGTTTTATAATATTTATGATAAGAGAAAATTTGCGGTGTACAGATTTGGACTATACTGGACATTATTTAAGAAAATTGTCTATTATAATAAACAGTGTGAAGTTATGCATTACTGGACACTGTAGAGCATTAATAGGCGTTGATGTACACAAGTTTCATTAAAAACAGTTATTCCTTGGTTTATGATCATCAGACATACTATTTGCCAGCATGTTTTCCATGGCGTATGAAGAAAAATACTTTACTACCACTTAGAAACATCTGCACGAAGTAGTCCACTGTCCACTGTTTTCACGACATATTACAGATGACAGATAATCCGGCGTTGACGGGTACCTCCGGAATCTATCCTCGAAAAAACATGTCCTCGAGACAAACTCGAACATCATCATCGTGGACTGGGAAATCGTGCCGCCAACTGTCTGGCTAACGGTCGCTTTTTTCGTGATGTCTAGTCATTACTGCGCGAGAGCGTCCGTTTCCGTATATAATATCAGGAACCGAGGCATTTCTTATCTCTCTCAACTCGCTTCATCTCTCACGCGCAGCGACCGCGAGCAATTTTTCCGTCGTCCGTTCGCGCTTTTCTCGTCGCCTCGAACGCGCGACGCAATTTATCAGCGTGACCTGCATCCGCGGGCGCACGGCTTGAGCGCGGATTTATCGCAATTATGCTCCTGACAAAGGGGGAAGAGTGAAAGAGAGAAAGAGATGAGGAAGAAACGTGCTTGCTCGCTACTCTCCGTTATTTATTTTTCGCGACTTGGCCTCGTAATCCGCGGAAGCTGCGTGATACTTATCGTTTAACGATCGCCAGGCATTATATGCGTAAATGCGACTGTCGAATATACCTTTTTTTTGTTACCATCCGCTTTGAAATCGGATGCTTGCTGTGCCTAACGTGTCGCATCATCAAGCTTGACATGTGTGTATTTTCATCTTATGCTCTGGCATCCTTTCAATCACCCGATACTGTACTGCTCGTTTTCTCGCAACGTTCTGAATACAGGAATGAGCGCCAATCTTTCATTGCTCGTATTCTTCGCTTGTTATTTCAGTGCATGTATACAATCTACATCTTGCAGCCGGCTGTAGCTTCTATTTGGCGAGGTGAATCACATTGCAGGCGAGTGCGTTTTTGTGATTTTAGTGACAATGGACTTATCATTTTACTCGTTTCACTCTGTCAATTCTGCTTCGCGTAGAAATTTTACACAATTAAATAATATGTAATTATACAAATTATATATTTAATGTTAATTCAATATTATATATATACAATAAAAAATATTTTGTATTTGCATTGAAAATGGTTCATTTCCAGTCTGTTAAAATTTTGTATTGAATTTTTTTGTAACATATTCGTGTTATTTAACATTGTGATTATTTAAATATTTTGTGTAAAATTAATATTTAACATTTCTTAGCATCAAGATAATACAATGTTTGAATGAACAAATAACACAAAAATAATGTTTTAAATTCTAAGATGAATGAATGAAATATGTAATTCAATATCTGTAAATGTTAATTTTACTGAAAAAAATGCTTCCATGATATTACTTGTCTTACCTTCTAATGTATTCATCTTGTATTAAATTAACACATAAATTTGAGTGGATCGTTTGGAACACGTAAAATGTATAAAATTTAATACAAATTTTCCGATGATGGAATTTTCCAAGGAAGTTTCTAAGACAGAACGGGTTTGTTGAGAGAAGTAAAACATTTATAATTCACGGATATTTCAAATTTTTTATCTCATTTTTATAGGAGCAATATAGGCTACATTCACAGTGCTTTTCGTCCTAGCAATTTATCAAATGTTAAACAAGAAATAATGCTTGCGAGCGTGGTTATGAACGCTAAGTGAAGAACACACTCAGAATTAGCAGTGTGATCACTCCTTGTAGTCGAAAGGAAAATATCCTTTCTGAATAAATCTTTTTCGACATTCTGATTAAAGAATTTTGCTGAGTCATCCAAGGATGCGATTCACTTAACGCTTCAAATGCTTCGTTGACCAATCAGAGGAAAGAATTTTACGAATTGACCAATCAAAGAATGCTTCAAAGCATTTGCAGCGTGAAGTGGTTCGCATTAAAATACTGATTTCGAACATTGAAGATTTTTTTTTTACATATTTATTTGATTATTTGACACGAAATGTAATTTTCTGTCAGAAAATTTCTTTCTTATAGTATACAGTATTTCTAATCTATTTCTAATTAATATTCAGTTGCCATTTTTATTACAAAACAAGTCAGTGGAATATCATCACTAATAAAAATACGAGAGATATTTAAATTACTTGAATCGTGTATAGAAATATATACATAATAGAAATATATACATAACGAAAATTAAGGGATGTTTAAGCTCGCTTCTCGTACGAATTCCATACCTACATCCTTTACGTTCCGCAGACGCTTAAACTTTACGTTAATAAATTCATTAGGACATTCGTAAATCGTACGAAACGTAGCGAGGCGTTTATGAACGTCTTGAAGTCGCGCCGCGAATTTATGTCCCTCGGAAAGTTTGGTCGTTTCACCGGGGTATATGGAGTTACATTAAGCGTCATATTCCGTGGCTGTGACTATTCTCTAAGTCACGGAGTCTGAGCGCGATATTACGTGAAAGCTTACAAAATCGAATTTTCGATGTACCCTACGCCTGTTCACTAGGCCGCTCGTCGAAGGAAAACGGATTGTCGGATTTGTCAGATGCGCACGCTCGAAAGAATTCAACCAAGTCTACAATTGTTAGAATCTCTGAATAGCAATGGACGTGCGATTTCAGTATTTACTTTATACTCTGCGAACGCGAACGGCAATATTGCGTTGCAAAATGGGCCAGTAAAGGCTCGAAAAGCGAGTTTTAACTCGTTTTAAGCATTTTAACGGTGCGTTAGATCGTCTCCCGTTAGGAATAGAAACGTTTTTCACGCCGTTCACAGTGGCAAAAGGTTGTCGGGGTGAAAGCTCGATTCAACACGGTAAAATGACGCTATATGCAAACTTTTTCAACGACACTTTTTAGCAGATGGATTGACAGTATCCGACGTTTGGAACATTATTAATATAACGTCGTGACTGATCATTTATTTTATTTCAAATTAATTGTATTTCATTCAACTGTCTATATTGAGATACACATATTTTATTGTCTCTTATTGACATTATTTCTCTGTTCATAAATTACGTTAATAGTCGGTTTAATAATAGTAATTAACATGTCATATATTATAATAATTATACTAGTAATTAATTAATATATTATATACTAATGTTATATTTATATTAAAAAAAGATATGTCTAAAGTCTTATTAACATCTTGTTAAAAATTTTATTTCAAATATATTTAAATTTATTATAATTTATATATGTACATATTTACATATATTGATTTTTTACAGAATAATTACTGTTCATATAGAAATTATTATTTATTTAATTTAATATTAATTTTTTCTTAAATTTTATTTATCTTATTTTGCAAATTTTTTTTAATAGTAGAATAAAAGATTTATACTTTATTATTTTAATTATTCAAAAATGAGAATAAAATACTTATATTAATAATTCTAATACTACGTTATGTATTTTTTATAATAAATTAGATTGAATAGCTTGAATATTGTTTAATGAGGTTAGATATAATATTTTTTAAATAAAATATTTAAAAAACGAATTCATGCATATTTTCCTGCACAAAAGTAATATACATAGTTATTAAATGATAATATACGCAATAATATTATCGGTGTAAGAATCATTAAAACTTTCATATTCAGTGACACAATACTGTTTTATTTATTTCTGCTTTATAAAGAGGTAGTATATAGGTCGCATAAATGTAACTGCAAGCGACGATCAGCGAAACGAGATGAACTCAGCCGATTCATAACGCAGTATTTTACGAAAATGTTACGCATACGGAACACGCGCTTCTGTGTCCGTTTCATAATCGTAGAATGAAAAGCGGATAGGAAACTCGCACTCTCGAGTTCATTTCCGCTCCATCTCTTCTCGTAACGCGCCGTGCTGTCGCATCAAAAAACATCATAAAGTCGGCACCCGTCCCAACCGACCAACTCTTCCCAAGCGCAAACTCTGCCGGGGTCGACCTTTTCAGCAGCTATAGGCAAACCGAGAACTCGTTTTGCTACTCCCTTTCTTTCCTCGTTCACTACTGCCTCGCGGCAGCTCTCTTTCCTATGCCCTTCATGTAATCACATCCGTGATCCTTTGACGCGCGGATTTGTGCGCGCATCTCTTCGATGCTCTCGAATCTTCGGGTCAACCAATAGCGAATCCATTAGCCGAATTTCGATTCATTGAATTTTTTGGACAGCTGTCGGACGAATGTCAAGCCGTTGTCCGAAACATCGTAACTATGTCAACGTCCACAAGAATGCAAAAGGTTCGTATAATAACGGATAATGTCGCGAGCGATGGAGGTGGAACTTGCCCGAAGATTCAATCGATATCTACCCGAGTCGCGTCTCACATTGCTGCCATAATATCCTTTGTGCGCGTTTATAACATTTTCCGTTATTATATTTTCCATTGTAACGAGGACGGAGAAAATAATTTTAAACGGTCAGACTTTTGTTTGATAAGATTTGTTCTTTTATTTCTTTGCTTCGTGACAATTTCTTTGCTTCTGTGACAAAGCTAGTAAATATGTCGTATATGACTCTAAAGTTTTGATTATTATGTATATGCACAGGAAACAAAATAATGTAAACATCTGAGAAATATATTATCTTCTCGTTTTATTAATAAGAAGTTGGTTTACCATGCTTTTATACAGATTTTATCTTTGTTAGAATAGAATCACATGTGCATACACGAAAAAAACTAAAGATTTTGCTAAAATTTTGCTGATTAGGTATAGATCTGAAATTTTGTTGGACAATAATTAGATTGAACACTAAAAATATAATGAGCAATGCTACAAAAAATTTTGCAATTTAGCAATCAGTTTGAATAATTAACAAAATTATTATTTTGATCAACAATGAGTTAACAAAATCATTTTCAAATCTGTAAAATTTTCAGTAAAATTTTTTATTTTTCAGTAAGATCCTTTTGTGCAGTATAGCAGCTGCTACAGTGGAATATTATACAATTCCTCTAAAAGAACATTGTTTAATTGCTTAACAGACATCAGGAGAAATTTTGTTTCTATTTCTGCTCTTCAAAACTATGATATTTAACTTAGATGATTACACTGACTAGAAAAGATGTTGAAGTTTTGGAGAACACAATTTTGGAAAGTAGAGTGAAGAGAAAATTTTCTTCTCTAATATCTTTTATAGCGAGCGATTGAAAGATATTTTTCTAAAAAATAATACAATTAAATAGTTACCATTCCATTGGTAACTATTCAAGCATTGAATATTTTAACAAAGATAACAAGGAATAAAAGTTCTAATTAACAAGTAATAAATTGTTTATTTTCTAAGTGTTCATATTATTTTATCTATCTGTTATATTTCTAAATTTTACTGTAATTAAGAATTAATGCAATTATTTCAATGAGAAATGTATTAAGAGCGATTTAACTATATATAAATGATAATGCAATGAGCTTACATAAATGTGCTTGTCACAGAGAAATTGAATTAGACAATTTTCACGAATTACCTTCATCGTCTTGCATTGCATTTGCGTGGTAATTTCACGTTGCCGTCAAATTTTCATTTCCGCGTGACCCTATTCCGTGTGATTTGCTCACTGATTGGAGACTGAATCTTTGACGGGGTTATCTCAATACCTTGGATGTTAAATGTTGCATTTACCAATGAATTAATGATGATTCATTTCCAAGATTGTATTAAGCTTAAATTATTAATTTTGCATTTTGTCCTTTATTGTTTATTGTAATATCTAATTTTGTGTAGATCGTGATACATGATTATAATTCCTTTTCGAATCTTACAGATTTTTGTAAAATAATGTTTCAGTTCACGCAAATACTATTAATGAATGATTCTTTCATTAATGGATAAAGACTCATTAAGTAAATTTTAAGGCAAGAAAAAAGGGTCTTCTTCAAAATAAGTTTTATTCACAAGATACGAAAAATAACGAGCAACTGATTAGCAACTGATAGTATGGAAAATATGATATATAAATATATTAACTTTGTATATATATATATATATATATATATATATAAAATTCTGGCTTTAATTAAACTCTATTATTGATTATATATTAAATTTTGTATTGAAGAATGTTTTAAAATAATTATTAAAAATACATGTAGAAATAGTATATTCCAATAACTTCACCTTGTAATCTTTGATATATTCAAAATGGTTGAATATTGAGGTTTAATGATTTTGCACGACACATATACGACATTTTGCATAATGTTGAGGTTCAGCAAGTATTGCCATACATAACACGTATTGTTGTTCGTAATAACCAACTCTCATGTGTTAAATGCTTTTAGAAAGGGTAAATATTATTATATCATATATTATTACAATAATGTGAATATTTGCTAAATGATAAATATCTAATTGATCTATTTCTAATAATTCAATCATTGATATGTTCTCGCAAACAATATTGACTTTTTATTGTTTCATATGCAAATTAAAGAGAGGGATCGGAAATAGGTACTTTATATTAACAGTCATTCTAAAGGTATCATTGTACATCCACATTTTGAAATGTAGTAATAACTTTGTAAGTCAGTACGTAATCGTGATTCTTGCCGCGACACGGATAAAATGCAAATGCGATGCAAATGCGGTGAGGTATGCTAATACGCGCAAACGTTTAAAAATAGCGAGAGTACCTTATTAAAAGCACGATTACATTCGAGGGCTCGGTTTAGGATTTTATGAACGTCCCGCCCGGTGGCTTTAACGGCAACTATCCGTGTTAAATTGTTAATAATCTAGTACTCTCATCTCGACCCTTGTTCCGAATGTAATTATTTTATCCCGGTAATGGAATATAATATCGATTCTCGAACAATGTTCGTGGCTGCAAATGACGAAAGTCTCGATTTGCGTTTTAAATTAATAATTTGCAATATTTATAGTTCGAGTGTCCGCGACAATACATGTTTAAATAATTTATAATACAGTTTCTGTGTTGAATCTATGTTTATTAGTCACGATATATATGTTTATGTAATGTATAAAACGATTAAGATTGGACTTAAAATTGATATAATCCAAATATGATAATAAATTTTCTAAAGGGTTCAGTTTATAGATTGTTTTGGTTTGCAAGAACAATAATAATTTGATAATAATTGATATAACTAGTATATTTTCATGCGACGTTGAGAAGCTGTAGAAGACGATCGATCTTATATAAGAAGCTGTCCCAGTTGCATTCTAAGTCGCTATATTATTATGTTTATGCGCCATGTTCGATTTTAGCAAATCTTCTTCGTGAAATCCTTGTCTGCGAACGATAATATATTAATTATTAATGGTTTATTACAAATAGAAGCGATTTAATAATTGCCGACGGATATCGGCGGAATGGAGCTGAACGGATGTTATCCGTCTTGAGAAAGCTCGTTGAAATTGGCCGTGTACCAAAGAAATGAGACGACCAAGAAAAATCTTTCATAAATCTTCCTTAATGAATATTAAATCGACATTTTATTAATTTTCAATATATTGTTCAAAATAAAAACAACTTAACAACAAGAAGATAAATAGAAGGAAATTGTAGCACTTTGACATTATTAATATAAAGGATGTTGTCTTGAAATTTATGATTTGATAAATCCTTTACTGCAATAATGAGACGTTAAAATCTTTTCCAAGATATCATTCGATCTGTATGAAAATAATTTTTTTGCCGATAGAGCAATAATGTCCGTAATCGCTCTTATTTTGCTCCTATTTTTGAACTTGCATGAACCTGACAATATTCCGAATTATTGCATCATTCGGGATCTTCAAAAATTCGATGCACATACACTCGGATCTTTAGGAGCTTGCGACATTTTCAGCACGTAGTATGACAGTAGTTACATGGATCAGCGATTTTTAGCGAGCTCTTCTCGGCTTTCTACACCTCCGCTATACGCCATGCACGTATGTGCACCTGTATAAACATTTACGAGTACCGTCATACTTTTCTGCTATACTATTCTTCACGTACAATTCTTGGTGAAGATACTTCTTCTAAATGTTGACCTTTTATTGTCAATAGCTTCTTTGATAAACTCGGAATTGATCGTTTTTTATAGCACAACCTTGCATCAGTAACAAAAAAGTTTGGTCACAAAGTTTTGTGTATTTATCAAATTACCTAACAAGCTAACACTATTTGTTAGCATTTGACATCAAAAAAACATTAACTATCTGTTATTGTCTGATATTGTTATCTGAAGTAACATATGTAGTACTTATCTAGTAACATATATTTAAAACAGTTGAGTTATATTTTATTAAGCAAAAATATTCTATCAAAAGATTAATTGGTGAACTGAAGACTGCTCTATTTGCCTAAAAAATAATTTGATTCACACAAATATTATGTGTGCGTAAAAAATTAACATAAAAAATGTAACACTGACACAATTTGTAAGTAAATTGTGGAAACATATTTCTTTGTAGCTAAGCTTTTTTATCATCCTATAAGCACTTTGCGAAAGTGCTTCGGTTAATCTTCAGAACGTGTTCTTCTTTGACTAATTTGGAGACAATCTCTTCAGGTTGCGCCACGAACTGTTCGAAATAATGCACTCTCCCGATAACCGAACTACTGTCTTAGCATGATCTGCATATCCCAAACTTATCACCGCATTAATACCAGCTTATGCATGTGGCGGTAATAAATTTCGAATTCCGGCGATTCGACGCCTAACTAAGTTTCACCGTTTATTAAACGTATATTTGGCCAAGATCCATAAACATGGAAACGTAGTCGTTTACATATAGGCAATTCAGGCCGGTGGATGTTAGACATCTCCCGAGATCTCCATTAGCATATATCCGTTACATCGCGCCGGTGCTCACCCCTGACTTCGCACACCTCCGCATGTCCGCGTCTCGTTGGCATTCTGCTCCCCTCTGCTCGAAAGGGGTTAAATTAACCCCTCGTCTCTCTCGCTCTCATGTAACACGGTTGTACGTGGCCTTATTTCACTTATTGTCGGATGCCGATCCAATTTAGGAATCCCGAAATGGCGACAGCCTTGTGATAGTACCTATGTTCCGCGTTCCTCACTGAAACTGTCACTCGTCATGTTTACGTGATCTACGATAACCGGAAATGTTCTTTTTTTTCGTCGCGTGAAGGACTCGATATACAGTTACACAGTAAAAAATGTTTTGTACATAGTGGAAGAAATCCAATTGCCTTTCTCAAGACAAATTTCATACAATTCTGTGCAAATGTCAGGTGCGGTAAGCCGTATTCAAATAGACATGTTTATAGATTATATATTACTGCCAAAAAGACAAGCATTGAAACCTGATGTAATTCTGATACAGAATTTAGATAACTCAATTTACTCAATTGATAATAATGATGTGATGCCGATTTAAATCATCGCGGCAGGATGGTGGTCTAGCATGCAAATCTCATTGGCTAATTAGAAATGTGCAATAGCACAGCTGGGTTTCTTCCACCATGGTTTTGTATTTATATTAGAAACGGTCTACGCAAATCCTTATAAAAATTTCGTGTTGAATTTTTATCATTTGAGTGTTAATTTAATTTAACATAATGTGATTATATTATTTAAATATTTTATGTTGATATATATTCAATATTTCTTAATGTCAGAATAACAATATGAGTTAATGAATAAATGATATAAAAATAACATGCCTTAAAAAAATAAATTTTAATTAATTAAATTTTAATTTAATTTGAATGAATAAAATACGTATTAATTTAACTTGCAAAACGTTATAATAATTTTACTGAAAAAATACTTCCATAGTTTACAAATTGTATTAGTGATACATTTTTTAATATAATATTTGTATTACTTTCTAATATATTCATCTTGTGTTAAAGAAATTTTCAAATTTTACGCGTTTGTTTTCTTATTGATTCATAATAGTCTTTATTTCTGAAAACTTCAATGATGAACACGCATGTCAATCAAATTCATTTTTTAAAAAGTAATTAAATTGAAAATTCACATCAGGAATCTTGCTTCTGTTTGCGTGCGTTGATACTTACTTCGCAAATCTATCTCGTATCTACCTTGTCGAAGAATCACTAATTCGAATCGCTAATTCTCGCTCCGCTTTAATACAGATTCATTGTCGCGTACATAAGCGTCGAGGCACATAAAGCTCGGAAATGGCGACGAGATTGCGAGAGAAGTGTGTTTGAAGAGATCCGCCTGTGAGAAAGGCACGATGCAGCTGCTATGGATTGTATGGCAGAATACGTTAAAATGCAGGGTGAAATGTAATTCGTGATACGAGGAAAAGGTGATTTCTCGTTTAAAATTAACTTGGCAACGTAATGTAAAAATTTTCCGAAACTTACTTTTACAAAAGAAATTTTAAAGTCTTAAAAATTGGTTTCCTTTTCAAGTTTAAACGATCTGTAATAGTTTTTATCATACATTATTATCTTTTTGATCGACTATTCCTATAAGATAAAAATATTACATTCAAGAAATAAAAAATTTTAATGATATTTACACATAATTTTTAAATAATTTTAATTATTTTGATTTGAATTTTTTTAATGGAATATTTTTTTATATTTTAACAATTATGTTATTAAATAAGTTTGATAAAGTTAAATATAATTAATGTAAAATCTTTATCGATTATTCAGTAATTAAGAGGGCAGAAAATGTTATGTCTTAACATCCGAAACTTTAAAAAAAAAACTATTTCCTGACCTACTCTTATACAAACAATTGCCTCTTTTTAGTTCGCAATTATGACATTCAATTTAATCAAGTTGTATTCATTAACGAATTTCGATACTTTGAGCAACTTCATCAATTGTTCAATGGCCAGCAATAAATCAGGGCGTCAACAGTAGAGCAAGAATTTAGGTTGAATATTTTCTTTGCCTTCGTACAGTTATTAAAGCTTAATGTCATTTTTGATTCTCGTGTGATCAAATACATTCTCGCGATCTAATTTTTAAATTTATTGTTCGAGATTCCGTAATAATCGCTGGCGAAAGAAGATTCCGCGGTCGGTCGATTTGGTCAATACAGCGCGCCTAATGCACGAAGGCAGAACGCCGGTAAGGGAGATGGTACGGAGTCGCCGTTGGACGCAACCGGGGAGTGGGTAGCGAGAACCGAGATGAGAGCATTCTCGCCGTCCTTTTCACCCTTTACCCATACGACGGCAGCCGGTAATGGAATTGCAAATCCGTCGACATTACATGCCTCTTGGCAACTTGTGATTTCGCGCCCGGTACTCCGCCAACACACGCCCCGTTACGTTTCTCTTCCCCATCGTGTCGTCGTCCTTGTCGCTCCGCCTTCGACGCAAGAGTATCCGCTCGACCTCACGTTTCTTTCACTCCCTGTCTCTCTAATTCTGTCTCTCTAATTCTGTCTCTCTTTCTCATTTACCTACTTTCTTCTCTTACATTTTCTTCTAGCTTATTTTCATTAACTATATTACACATATTTTTTATCTTTTATTTTGTCTTTTTCTTGTCCGTTTTTCTTCATCGCGATCTCCTTTTTTAATTTTCTTTTTTAATTTTTTTATGCATTTTTTTTATATCTTCTTTCTCTTCATATTTTTATCTCACTGTTACTCATCTTCACTGTTAGATATCAAAGAAGCAATGATAATCCAATTAAATAACATTCTGTTCTTTTTAACTTTTATATGTGTTAAAATATAAATCAATGCATTTTTGTAATTAGTTTCAAAGTAAATAACGTTCATATTAACATGGATTTAGTAAATAATAAATTAAATTTGGATCAAATTTAATACATTTTTTTAAATTCCATTTTGTTCAACTCCTTGTTTTAGTTAAATTAACTAAAATTATATTGAATAAGAGTCATAATCTATAGAAATGATTAAAAATAATTCAAATTGGATAATTTGACGTTATGAATTTAATACATTACAATATCATTTTCATTCTTTACTTTCTTTGCGAGAAAAACTTAAACTTTACAGAACGAGAAAAAAGCCACTATAATAGCCATTATAATAATATTTAAATAGCATCTGATTCTAATATTTTGAGACAAGGAATACTATAAAATAATGAATTCTAATAAATTTTACTTAAAGAAAAGATCTAAAGATTAAACAAACTTCCTCTTTACTTTTTCTTCTCTTTCATTTCAACCTCGTTTTTATACGCTTGCTTCTGTTCTATTACTCAACAAGGTCTAAAAACTCGAATTAACTATTTCCGAATCTTCGAAGCAAGTGGGACATAAGAACGAAAAGGACAGGATGTTCACCGGACTTAGCTCATCCTTGCTCGCATAAATGGTCTTTTGTCATGACTCAGAGTCCCTCGGCACGCGTGGAATTTCTGGAATCGCAAGCGAATTGCACACGTACCTCGTTCGTGCTAAGTGTCGAACTCGCTTTGGATGGTGCGAAACTAAGAATCCTTTAACAATCGGACGAATTCCTATGGAATTACGTCGTACCTTCGTTTCCGTTCCGGTCGCTTAACGTCATATCGAAGAAAGGCTCAACTCTAATAGTCTATCCGGCGGATAGACTATTTTTTCCCTGAAATTTCCACTTAAATTTTACATTTTAGTGCCGCCCAACCTTATAAAAACCGTTGTACATTAACAATCATAACCAGCGCGTCGAATTTTAAAACGGCAATTTTCCACCGTTCAGTCGTAATCTCAGGAAAATTCTGATATTATGCACAGGAAATAATCTAATTTTCATGACGGAATTACTTCTTTTCTCACTGTTCCTCGTTCCCGATTATAGCGCCAGCTCGGAAATGCCTGCGCAGATTGCCAATGTATTTACAAGAGCCGGAAGATTGGCGCAATTTTCATCGTTTCAATTTACACGCGCGATTTTATCTCGTATTAAATAATATTATTGCCATTTCTATACTTCGTCAAGCTGGACATATTTAATACTAAACAGGCTCATACCTATTCTGTAGTAGGCAAAGGACTAAACCAAGCATAACTATACTGACTGGCGCGCATAAATTTATTACCAAAATCGTCTTCCAAATTACATACTCCATATTTATATAAGCTAACGAAGCGTGTTATGACTCGTATTCAGGATCTTAAGAGAGAGAGAGAGAGAGAGAGAGAGAGAGAGTGTGTGTGTGTGTGTTCTGGGTCCAGGGCAAGGAGTTCTGGAAGCCAACATGTTCAAAATGGTAGCTTTGTACCGGACTTCATCCGATTAGTTGCAGCTTATTGATAAGAGCGCATACGCAAGACGTTCTGTGTATTCATCCAAAACCCTTCATATAATCGCTAAAGACACGACGTTTACATGAGCAAACGTCTCCACTAGAATATAGTCTGCAATGAAGATGATATAGCCGAAAGTTCCTTGAAGCTTCCGGAGAAAGGAGGAATCTGTCGTCAATTCAAACGCGATATGAAATTACAACGTTTCTCTCTGTCTTAATAAGTTAGCTCCAAGTTAAGATCAAATTGTTCAAATAAAGGGAATTTATATAAGAGAAATAATAATAAGAAACCATATGATATATAAAGGACAGTTTTACTAAAAAATTTAGCTATAGATGCAGACAAAAAGTCTGCAAAAATAATTTGTTGGATTACATTAAGATTTTGCAGAATTGTTTATCATGCTTGAGATCCTATATAATTATTTTGGTGATCCAATAAAATTATTTGTATCTAGCTAAATTTTTAGGTACTTCAGTGAAATTATTCTTTCACTGTACAGTTTTAATGTTTGTCCAATCGTCTCTGTGGAGACGAATACAAACATATTACGTTTTACTTGTTAATCGAAAGAAGTTCTTTGCAACGATTCTGAACCTTTTTTCTTGCATAATTTATGTTTAATGTCAAAGAACGCCCGACGCGGAAGAACGTTAGCGCCTGTTCCTCGTCCACCGTTCTGTCTTAGCCTCGGCGAATTATGTTATCTCCATGGAAAACGTCACGGCTAATAATACCGGGTTTGCAACAAATGCGCCGAGAACCAAGAGGATTACAGGGGTTACGATAAATCTGGTCACAGTAACGCCATAAGATTTACAATCTGCCTCGGACTCCACGCCGGATGATTTAGATCCCAAGCCAAATTCGTGCAACGGGCATTATTCAATGGCACTGTTACGACTTATCTTTCGCCGCCTGTTGCGCGGTAAACTCGCTGTTTTTCATACGACAGTAAAAGTTGCGTCGATGCCCCGCGTTAAAATTTACGACGACTGACTCGCGCGTCGGCTGCGAGTAACGAGTGGATACTTCAATGACATTGCCGATCAATATTGTTAAAGGAATGTTCATTTTTATTTTTATACGCTCAATCATCGATGTCTTACATTTTTATCATGTCATTTTAGCTCAATGGTACCGTTTTTCCACATTTTTATAACATTAACACGCTCGTATATATATATTACATATATTATATAAAAGAATGAAATAAATAGAATTTATTTATATATTTCAAAGAAATATTTAAAAAAAGATTTTTTACTTGATATATTTCTATATATTCGCTTATTTATCTTTTGTATTTATTTTTATTTTATTACGCTGAGAGGGAAAATTACTTTGCAGCTTTTTCCTTCATTGCAAATTAATCTTACGTGATCCAAGAGCTTTAAAGGCCCTACAGGCGAATAATTTTCAATTTTGAATTATTCTGTCTCAAATTCGGATACGTTCAAAAAAAAAGTGAAAAATGTTCCGGGTTATATTACTGTAAAATTGTATTCTTGAATATTAAAAGAGTGTACCAGAATTTTTTCAGATTTTTTTAGAGTCCAAAAACACTTTGAAAAACACACAGCCACCAGTGATTCGGTTGGAATAGAAAAGCAGTGAAAAAAAAAACGTTGGGCCACGGAAGTTTACACTCTTTATACATATTATAAAAAAAGCTGAAACAAATACAGTTTATTTATATATTTTATTATTTTTTGTTATTTGATACTTCTGTATTTGCTTATTTACTTTTTATATCAATCTTTTAAGAAGAAAAATGACTTTGAGATAAAATCCAAACTTTCGGGATGAAACATCTATACTTATCGTAAATAATCGTGTGACCAAAGTTGAGGAAACTGGTCTCTCCCCGGTGCGCCCCCACGGAATTCAACTCTTGTCCCTATAATAATTGGAAACGTTTATTGCTTCGTTTCGTATGGACGATACCCCGGGGGCTCGTTAGTAGCGTGCTGCGGCATTTCTATATTAAAGTGGCTTGTTAGTCCGTTAAGCCCAGTGTGACTTGGTGGCTCGATCTGATCCGGCCATTCCCCCTTCATATCTCATTCTATATAGCGAGGTAATTCATTCCTGTGAAAACACCGGAAGGATTATTATCGTACTCGCTTACCTAGGCAGGATGAATGCAAATAATGAAACTACTTTACCCAATCAATATCGAAAACTTCGTGACGTTTCAAAGCAGTCGCCGTTATGATTGGATCTCTCCTTCCTTTTACAAATAATGACATATTTTTTTCTCGAACGACATCCCTATTTTCGCAATCGATCAAGCTCCATATTATTTGTTATATATTATCGGACATTATATAAAAATAAGATTCGAACGACGTCATTATTTCAGCGGGTAAAGTTACATTTGACATTTACTTATTGTTCATTATGCAAAATCCTCTGAAAATCCAAGTTTACTTCAAGCAGACAGAAAATAGGTAATATTTATCCTTATCCTTCTCGTATTTTTTCAGATTTTCCAATAAAATGAAATCGATCGTGTTTCATTGAAATCATACAACCGATGAGTCGATCGTATCTCTTTCGTTGAAAACTCATTAACTAAATTGTAGGATTTTCAAAAAGAGTTTCCTGAACTTGGCTGAATTTATCTTGCCTGCAGTATACACGTATTTCCGCGGAGAAAATTTCGCAGGACGATGCCGTTCTTGTAAACTTCTCATCGCGTTTTACCGCGTATTTACCTCGCGCTTAAGTCTCAAGTGCAATTTATCGCAATGCTAAGTTCGAGCAAATACTGAGGTCAGATCGCTTCTCTTCGATGTACGAGTGGATCGCAGCGTGTGTCATAGCTTAAAGCAAAAGCATCGCTTATGCAACTGTGGCAAATGCCCGATTCTTTATGAATGGCTCTCTCATTATCGCTAACAAAAGGGCGCGCGGAGTTACGAATGGCGGATAAGCTATCCTCTGTGGTTCTCCCGCACTCCCATTTCTTGGCATATCAACGTGAGAAAAATGAGGCCTTCTGCAACGCGAAAAGGGTAGTGCAGAAGACGAAGGGTTGAAATAAATTAAGAGGAAAATAGTAGTTATTGTGGTATCTCTGGAAGTAAATGTTAATGCGAACGAATTCTTTCCTTGTTTTTCTTTAAGTTGAGCTCGGGGTGTCGAAGATTTATGCCTGGCGCCGGTAATGCGATCTTGTAAACAATATGAAAGAGGATTACTGTAATAAAGTCCAGTGCGCGAGTTGGGAATTTGAATTCTCAGCTTCATACGTGAGTAGGGAGTAATGACGCTCGCACGTAACGGATAGTTAGCATAATGTTTGCAACATGCAAATGTGGTTGCGTCAAATTCAGATTGTTAGCGACGTAGTATGTATGCTGTAACATTTGAATAGCGCGATTAACAAATAATAATGTGATTCACATAGAAATTCACATGATATCATGATTATTGGATATTCGCTATATAACCGTGCCTTGCAGACACAGAATTAGCAGCAATTTTCAATAGAATATACTCAAAATTAATATAAGTCAAGTAATAATATATTTATTATACAAAGTAGATTGAAAAAGTAATGAAAGTAATATTAATAAATCTAATATTAATAATATTAATAACAAAATATGTTAAATTTATAAAATATCTAAATAAAATTTAATATTAAAGTATTAATAATAGAAGAGAGAGAGAGAGAGAGAGAGAGAGAGAGAGAAAGAGAGAGAGAGAAATATTAATAAATCTATCATAAATGACATGTCATTTAATACTATATTTATAATTTTTAAAAATAAAAAATGAAAAAGATTGTAATGAAACACATATGAATAAAATTATTGTTAAAAATGAGAAATATGAAATATTTACAATACGGAAAATATTTTTATAAAATAATTTATTCTTTTCTTTTTTACAAAATATGAAATTTTATAATCTGATTATTTAAGCTGCAGGTTTCTACTTTGTAATGCGCTTGAGATAATGGGACAAAATATTTTTATTGAAATGAAATGAAGCAAAAATTTCGATATAATAGAACTCTTGTTATGGATTCGGATATTGTAAATACAAACAATGCAAAATGCGTTTTCATATCTACAGAAGTACTTGTAAAGTATATCTTTATTGCAATGAAATAAAGTTTGCAATAAAATTTCGAAACTGAGAAATATTTAAATTAAAATTAAAAATAAAATAAAAAATAAATCTTAAACTTTTACAAGAATCGCCATGTATAGGAATCAATAAATGTTGATACATATGAATGGCCCATAACTTTCTACAGCTTATTTAATTGTTCATCGTTTGTACATGTATGCACATTTTGAATTTTCGTGCATAAGTACTTTTGATAAAAAATGGCTAATTTTATGTTAACCACGAATAAATCAAATTTAACCAGTCTCATTCAATAGATTTTTATTTGCATATTCAGAGACTCAGCATACTGTATACTATATATATATATATATATATATATATATATATATATGTTAAATGGTTTTTTCTTAATCATCTTGTATAAAAATGTGTGCTAAAGTTCGAAGATGCAATTTGCAGAGGTTGAAAATTTTTGACGGAAGGTTAATATTGATTTCTTCTTTTTGTGTATCTAAAAATAATTTGCAATTGTTGTTGATTTTGTACCCAAAGGACTTTGTCCAATACTACTTAAGAAAAATTACTTAGTCTAGGAGTGTAAAGGCCTTATTCGACCAAATATTATGGCTAAAAAGATATATAAAAATACATAGATATTTATTAAAATTTCTAATCACGTATTTGACTTCTTGCTACAGTATTGTGAACCAGAAAATATAAAATCCATATTTCGCTTTTTTTTATAAATTAATATAATGAAGTAATATAAAAAAAAGATGTTCTGGAAGAAAAATTTGTATTCGATTTTTTTATACATTATTCTATATCTAACACTTTTGTTATTTTAAAGATTTATGTTTTTGTATAATAATGTCGAGCAATTATATCATGTTACATATGATGCTTACATACGCGTTCCATCCATTTTCATTATATAGTGATTAAACAAAAATATGCTATCGATCGCTTACATTTGCAGCTGAAGTATCGAACGCGTCACGATTTATTTCGTTCAGATTAACAAGTTAAATGGATTTGATGCGTCGCAATAATTTGTGAGCTCGATACGTCTCTTAATGCTAGTTCGCGCCGCATTTATCGAGTCGACTGTTTGTCACCACGTCAAAATTCGAGTATTAGCTGATCAATCCAATAATTTCGTCAAAATGGAACGTTGCGTGCGTTACGAGCACTCTGTGGAAGATTTGTTGTTCGTCAATAAAAGCGACAACAAACTGCGAACAAATGAGAAGTATTGCGCTGTGGTACTCTAATTTTCACGTAACATCCAGAACTAAATAAAATAAAAAAAATCTGCACGTCGCAATTATAATCGTAATGTTTTTCGCGGTGCGAAAAACTAACCACGGGTGTCCTACCTCTGTGAAACGTGTCGCGTGCGATAAATATTTTACATCGCGTTTTCATTATACGCGAGCAGTTACATGAAATAGCAGAAATATCTCAGGCTCGTGATTCACAACAGCGATTCATAACCGCGAGCGCATTCGGTCAGCCGGTCGGCGCTTATTATCACGATACGTCATTTACGAAACGGAATTATTGTTTATTACCCAAGCTTCGGTGCATGCGGCGTAAATTCGCGACACGTACTTTGCTGAGCCGCTTTACTGTCTATCTCGGATACACGAGCACTTGCTCCACGCGCTCTATTTTGACATCATTGTCAGAAATGTCGATTACGTTATCGTGTTGTTAACAGGGACCATTATATCGAAGCCATGCGTGCATTCTCAACGTCAGACCGTCTTTATGGAGCACCCTGTGGAACAATCCGCGAGTTGCGCAATGGGATTGCCTCTCTTTTCCTCTATCTCAATATACTGAATTTATAATTCTCAAGTGAAAAACGCTACTTTTAAAAAGCATTCATGAAAGTTAGAATAAGTAAGAGCTGACTTGCTCTTAGAGAGTGATAGTTTCTGAATTTTAAATAGTTCAATTGTGCACAAAAATATAAATTTACGTCTCAGAAAACTTTGACCGAGAAGCTTTTAAGAGAAGTAGTAAAGTAGGGTAGCTATAATTTTGTCGCTGGTTAGCATTCTGTATCGAGTAAATTATTGTTTAAGAAATTTTTCTGTCCATAAAGTATTTCTCGTACGAAATAAAATATTAGCGCTATACAATTCTAGTAAAGTATTGCTTAAAACAAAACGTATTATTCTTTTATTCTAAGCTTATTTATTTTATTCTCTAAACTTATAATGTCAATCTATGGAATTTAATTGTTGTGAGAGTTGACAAATATTGTGAAGATTTAATAATGTGATGAATTTTTAATTACGTATTAGAATCTACATTTTTTATTTGGAGATGAAAATATAAAGCGTTAAATAACGAAAAAATGTCGATGGTCATTCTTGGCCTCTAAACGAGAAGCCAATTGTATCTTGATTTTCGAGTTATCTTATACTTCTGATTCTGTTTACGAAGCTTGTATAGGCATTTATAAAATATTGGAGTATGAATTTCTATGCAACAGGAAAATGATTTTGTTCACCATCTCCGTATGGTTTGATCGACAATACTCTTACAGGAAATTCATGTATTTTCTTCATTTTTTCTTCATTCTCTTTCTCTCTCCCTCTCTCTCTCTCTCTCTCTCTCTCTCTCTTTCTCTCTCGATTTCGTGAGCAAATAGGATCGAATACGAGCGCTGTCGTGGCTAAAATTTTACCATTCGAGAAGCGTCGCATACTCGCATTTTCCGTTTTTCCTTTTCTTCCCCTCATCACGATATCATTATCATCACATGAGATCTACGAAAGAAAATTACCTGATGCCATGCCATAGAGACAGAGAGAGTATGAAAGAGTATACGATATAGTTATCGAATAATCGAACATCGACCTTCTGTAATACGAAGCCAATCTATCCCATCGCGCCGTTCTATCGTGTCGCGATTACCGAACCACCCGTTGCATTGTGGCTCACCAATCGTCAGGTCGCCACTATTCGGGTCGTGCTCCAATTTTGACGTTAGCTTTTCGCCAAATCCGTGTTAGAAGCTTTCCACGCTCGGATTCTCAGATATTTTGATTTTTGAGCCATTTATTTTGGAAATAATGATAAATTGAAGTTCGAAATGTAATCCAAATATCATTTCATCTATTTTACTTTAACTTCTGGTAAAAAGATGCACATTATTTTAAATTTTTTACAAGTAGCATTTTGCATGTTCGTATTTTTCCTTATAGCTTTACTGTTTCATTTTCTTTCGAGATGTTTTTCACTTGCATTAACTTGAAATCTGATTTTTTTCTCCAAGAAGTACGATGTACGAATTACGATATTAATATTACGATATTAATATTAAAAGAAAACATTTTGAAATACATTATTATATATAATGTTTAATTTTTAATATATTTTTTTTTGTGGAACGCGCGCGCTGCGACATTCGAGAAGAGTGGATATATACACACATATTATCCGCGCAATTTGAAATTCTAATGAAGCTTTTTTAATTGCTGTTTCATAAATATGTGAATATTTATCCGTATAATTCATTCGATGTTTCAAACACTAAAAATATTATTTTTGTCAGCTTTTGAGCCCAATAACAAATGATTGTATTACGATTTGCTTCGATTCGCGGTCGGAAGTTGATTCTGGCCGCATTCGCGGATATTCGGTGGTTTGTTATAACACGACCATTGTATTGGTTACGTATATCAATGCCTTGTATGGGTATTAACATAAATACAGGGGTACACACTAACTTTTATCACATACACGAGCCAATATTGATCATAATTCCCGTCGACGGCATTGAAGTGATATTAAATCTGGATTATACACATCGTGTAATTTCAATATTCCATTCGTAATGTAAATATTTCGCTCGGTAAACTTATTAATATTGACCACTTTAAAAGTAATTGAACATAAAGAAAAGCCTGTTAGATAATCTAAGGATGATGATTTAAAGCAATTGGACATAAAGAAAATATTAGATAATCTAAGAACGACGATAACCACTTCTATTAAGCTAGCAGGCCTAAATCAGGAAATCGGATATCAAACCGGATTTGTTCAAATATTTATAATTAAATTATATAATAATACAGTATTAAAAATTATATCATTAAAGTTAATTTTGTATTATGTGCCATTAAAAAAAAACCGTGATTGTTAATTAATATTCGCAATTGGTAGGACTATTAACTTTTGTATTTATTTTTAATACATACATATATTAAATTATCAGTGCCACAAAGATTTCTTGGAAACGGTAATATTTGTTTTTGATGATACAAATTAGTACAAATTTAATCTTATTAATTTCTGATTTTTCTTTTATTTTCAAGTGGCTTTGCCAATTTAAGCTATTAAGCTAATAGTGTAATAGTTTCTTTTTCGAAATTACTAAATATTCCAACAGATCCGATTTTACTGATTTGATCCTGATGCTAACTTAACAAAGGTACAATAACTGACAATATATTAGGTGTAGTAAAAAGAAATCCATTATTTTTGCATGAAATTGAATGGAAAAATAATGGATTTCTTTTTACTACCTAATATAAATGGACAATATGCTGTAACGTTTGTTATAGCATTATTTGTTTAGAGTAATTGAAAATTAATTATACATGAATATATTATTATTAATAATAGACCTTTGTTATGATATTTGAAATTTTAGGTTGTAATAAAAAATGTAATAAAAAATAATGAATAATGATATGAAATGAATGAATAATGATGAATAATGATTCATACTAAAGTTATATGTTAGTCTATTTTAATTTTAATTTCAATTTGCATTGGAGCCTGTCAAATCTGACAGATGTCGATAACAGTTCTTAGATTTAAATTTTGATCTAATGACATAGTCACAAGACATATGAAGACCAAATAGAAAATATATTTGAAAAAAATTCAATTTTATTACGTTTATATACTATATATATGAAAATTAATCAAGACCTGAATTAATAGAATTTATGGTTGAATGGACACGTAAATCAGGTTA
>Ga0157364_1000255_pt1 | contig 31259 bp, 11 predicted proteins | sample AttsexASBM2_FD_111476 | JGI IMG/M metagenome (GOLD analysis project Ga0157364, IMG submission 111476) | Fungus gardens microbial communities from leaf cutter ant in Ribeirão Preto, State of São Paulo, Brazil - Atta sexdens ASBM2 | ecosystem: Host-associated > Fungi > Mycelium > Unclassified ...
AATTATTAATAATATTGATAATTATTATCAACATACAATATGTATTACATATTAATAGTACTGTATTTTCATATAATATGTCATATTATTTTTCTTAAATTATTTAAATTATTTAAAATAACCAACCCCTTTTTTCTTCTTTATTCTTTTTTATTTTTGTTGAAAATAAATTTTACGAATTTTAGCATTTTATGTTAATTAATTAAGCATAATCACATTGATTATTGGCTTTCGTAGCACGTGCTTTGTTCACTATTTTTAAATATCTATAATGTGATAAAATTAATTATATATGTAATTAAGGAAAGAATTGTTGTAATCTAAAGATATTTAATTGTCCTACGTTATTAGAATATCCTATGTCTTATGTTAATATGATTGTAGCATAATTACTTATTTGGTCATTATTTGAACAAATAAGTAATTATGCTATAATTAATTGTCCTACGTTATTAGAATATCCTATGTCTTATGTTAACATGTAGCATAATTACTTATTTGGTCATTATTTGAGCAAATAATTATGCTACAATCACGTTATCTAATCAGTCTTTTCCATGTAATTTAGTTCATAGATTAGATTCTGTTATCGCTATCTTCGAAATACTTGAAACATTAAAAAAATTTCAATCCTTAATTAGTCTAGGAACTACAATATTAAGTTTCAAATGAATGTCTGGCTGTATATCGTTTGAAAGATCAAAGCGACTTTTGGTACAAAATTACGATGTGCAATTTATAGTTTAGTATATAACCGTTACACGATTGTTATGAAGTTATATGGCTTATAATAAATGTTGCAAAGTTTATAGTGTTTTATTAATACGTGCACACATAGTAGAAAATTAAAAAGTTTTACAAGCCGTTTATTATTTTGAAAACTGTTAGAGATAGCAATGGAATCTTTTTTCCTTTTGTACTTTGTTTCGTGTTTTATAGCTTTAGAACTTTATGGCCTTTCACATGTCGCCGCTGCCGGATTCCTTAGATGGAAGAGGGTAGGCAAGAATGCACACCCCTCGTTTTTTTCTTATACTCACTTCATAAATCAGTTGTCCGTTTTCTAGCAAATAAAAGTATTAACTCTAAGAGTCAACGGAAAATGAATATTTTAAGAAGTTTTTATGTCTTACTTTATTTTGTCATAAAATATGAATGTTCTAGTAAAGTAATTAAGTTTTGAAAGACCTTGATTTAATATTTTCTTTGCAGAACGATGAAAAAAAAAATGATTAATGACTTTTATATTTTTTGCGAAGTATAATTATCGTTTTTCGAAGTCATGCGTAGGTTTGAAGCTTTTATGCTTTCTTGACATAATAAAAAGAAATTCTCAGGTAGTTTTATTTTACCTTCAAAAGAAGGTCCGCAAGGAAAAGAAAATGCGAAAAGGAAATGCATTTGTCATAGCAGGTAATCCAGGTCAAAATATTGCAGCTGGAATCTTCAAATTTCATAAATAAATTTTCTTTTTTATCATACAACTCTAGCATTTATAAATTTACATAAACGATAAAATAATTGTTATATAATGTTTAAATGTGTATTACTTTTTTATTATAGTTTTAAAGTGAATTTACTGTAAAAGTTATTAAGCGATATAATTTTTTATTGATAAGTAATAAAAATTTTTGTTCAATTAAATAGAAGAGATCTTATTCTTAGTTAAAACAGATTTTAATATTTAAATATTTGTGTGTAAATTTATATACATACCTGATTCTACAAACCGCACGTCGAAATCTTTTTCGATCTTGAAATGCAATCATGAACAGGACAAGAGTAGTGATATTAATTTTAAATTAAATAATAATTTTTAATAATTTTTTGTGTTAATATATATCTTTATAAGAATATTAATAATCTCATATATAATGAAAATCTTAAACTTACAAATAATTTATTGCGAAAAAAATATCGCCTCAATCAAGTTTCGAACCCTGATCTCCTATTCTGTGCGGGCGTCTTCACCATTCGACTACACAGAAATAAATCACGCACAAATATTTAAACATTTAAGATCTGCTTCATTCGAAAAATAGGATTTCTTTTGTTTAATTGAATTTATTCTTAATCTGTTATAGATTTTTATATTGTAATTTTTTTATTTTTACTGAGTAAGATTTATTTTAAATAAATTATGTTCAATTTTTTTATGTTATTTTATACAACTGCTGAAGACAATCATAAAAATGCGAAAAATACTAGTAATAACGTAATTAAATTTTTCAAGCATTGTTATGCTCCTTTCTTTTGTCTTCTTATTTAATTTTATATTTAAAATTTTTTTTGTTGTAATTGCAATTTTTAAATTTATTTTTTAAAAATAAGAACAAAATAATTCAATTTAATAAAATCTAATTAATAGTTACAATAAAAACAAAAACGAGTATATCAATATGCTTAATGCAATATTTGCTAGAAATTTTGAAAACAGCAGAAGTGCGATTCTTCTTAAATGATTAATCATGTAATGGAAAAAGAAGAGAATATTATATTGTTTTTTTATATTGTTTTTTATATTTAACTATATCAGCGTGGAGATATTTTCTAAAGCTAATATTTCTGTTTTTACAAAAATAAAAAGTCAAGCTTAAGTATATCATTCCTATGATATATTGTTTCTATATGATAACTTATTATTTTAGAATTAATAATACATATGATAGTATGATATAAATATTTAAAAAGTTTTAAAAATTATTAAATTAATAATGTAATTTTTTATTGATAAGGCTTAATTTAAGAAATTGCACTATCGCATCGTGAATATTGCAAAATTTGCGAAAATCCGGTATTGTAAATAAAAAATTTCTATTTTATGGAAAAATATGAATAAATAATAGAACATGCAGGCAGTTCGTAAGTATACGGGATCCAAGTGCATCTAACAACGCAGCAAGAGATACACATCACATATTGTTCGCGCTGTGAGTACTGCGCTCACATTTCACAACGCATGTTTTAATCCGTTAGCATCAAGGATAGAAAGACGCAATCTTAAGCTACATGTGTATATACGAGTTTACATGTAACTGAACCAGGAACCAAATAGTTTTAATGGAGGTCAACAACAACGAAGCGAAGAACGAACAGAGAATATCGTACATATCTGTTATATTTATTATTGAACTTTTTGCTAATAAGTTTTATGCAACTGCACTCACGTATTTGCATGCATTTTCAGAGAAAACAAAGGTAATATATTGATAAATAAAATTATAAATTGTTTAGAATTTTAATGTAAATATAATACCTTAATGAAATAATAAGATTAATTTAGTATACATAATAATTTTGATCCTTTATTACGGTGGGTTGTTCATGTCCCGGATTAATTTTCATCACTTTTATAAATTTTCAAAAATTATTAAGTAATTCTACATATATAGTATATGTACTTAACATCTTTAGAAAATAATTACAAAATAATTTATATTTATATTAAATAAAAAGAAAAGAGATAGAAACTAATTATTTAGTTTCTAGTATTTCAAAGAAAAGAAATATGTAGAACACAGATGACTCAATCGCGTATACTAAGGATTAAATAAAAGTGTATGTCGCGATTTGTGTGAATATGAATAAATGTGTATACAAATAGTATATTCTACTATAAATAGAAAAAAATCACTGTTTTTTTGATAAATTTCCATTAAAGTTGATTAAGGTCTAATAAACTAATAAATAACCGGATGACATATCATTCATAGGGGGTTTAGATAATAAAAGGAATACACTAATTAATACATTATCGATTTAAGCGTGCACGTCACTCAATTATGTACAGGCACCATAAATTATATCATTTACATTCGATAGGAAATCGTTGGAATTAGTGTGATATAAAATAAACAATTAAATCTCTGTTATCTCGTTCTTATATTTAATTTCCATACAGCACAGAAATATTGCAGCAACATTACAAAAATATTTCATTGCAAGATTGCAACATATTGCAACATATGTATTACATACATTGCAAAAATATTGCGAAATATTGCTGCAATTTTATAGCAATTTTTAAAATGGATCTTTTTACGTTGTTGCAATATTACAGCAACGTAAAAAGGTCCATTTTAAAAATATTGATACGTAATGTTCCAGCAATATTACAACATAATATATATGCAATATTAGATTTTGCGCATAGGAGGAATATTTGCAATATTATTGCAGGAACATTGTAATAATGCAGCAACATTGCTGTAATATTACAACGTTATTGCAATATTTATAAGATGTATTATATAAATTTAATTAAATATAAAAAATTAGAAGTAGAAGTTAAATGTAATATACAATGAATACAAATAAAATATGACTTTATAATTAATTATATCTTTATATTTTATAGGCGTATTCTGATATATACTGCCAATATTGAAAATCTACAGCATACGTAATGTGAAATATAAATTTTCAGTGTATATGGCGATGCATATCGGAACACGGTCTATACGTCTTATTATTGTGTCCATTGTATTATATTTATTTCTTCTAATTGTTTTATGTCTATAAATTATAGGTACAATTCCTATAAATTATAGACATTGACTACGTTTACACCTTATATCCGTTTCCATTAATGTAAATTAATTTTAATCTCGGTTCAACTTACTCTTCTTTTTCTAATTTTTAGAATTAGAAAAAGATGAAGATAAGTTGAATTGAGATTAAAATTAATATATTGGTAGAAATGCGCATTAATCGGATTTAATAATATTCGTAGTTAGAAACTAACCAGTCATTTTTCAGAAGAATATAGTTGAGATTGGTCAATTTCATAACTGCAGATGTTATGAAATCCGATTAAATGTGCTGTGTAAACGTGATCATTAATTCCTATTCTTCTTACTTTATTGGATTGTAAATCAATATATACAAGGCTTAATACTCAAAGTGAGCTTTTTAGCAGAGGCACAAATCGACACAGACAAGAATCATTCTTGTCTTTGTTTCTTACTGATTTTTGAACAAGGACAAGATGACTCTTGTGTCTTTTGTTAGAAATATTTTAAAAATACTGTTGCAACATTGCTGAAGTAATATTGCAAAAAGAAGTCTTCGCAATGTTTCTGCAACATTGTATTGCAATATGCAACGTTGAAATGTCGCAGCAATATTATTACAAATTTCTGTGCTGTACGAGTTATGTTCCTTTATTCAAACATGTGAATTCTTTGTTCAATCATTTTATTATGTCTACATTTTTGATGTACGAGATATTTTTTTTCTTTCTCCGTAATTCTCACCACTTTTATCATAGATAATTTATATAGATAATCATAAGTTTGTTTCTTGCACGAGGATTACACTGAACTAAATTGAACTAAACTGGTGCAATCCAAAACTGACATGTGTAAAAATGTAGGCAAGGAATAAAAAACGTTCTAATGCAAGATAAAAATGGCATCCTATATTGTTTACATGGAAGTATTAGATTCGTGTGATGAAAATGAAAGTATTAATGCAATTCCATCATTAAAAAAATTTTTAATTAAAGATGATGATACAAAATGTTTTCGCATGTAGGTTTATTATCTTTAGATTTATTTATATATTTATCATTTTATTTCTCATAAACTTTTGCATTATTTGTACAAAGTCTGTAGCTGGATTAATGTACACTAATGCTTCTATTGCTTGCGCTGACTCGAAAGGTCTGTTTTCTGTGTCTGAACTAGTATACACTTTTGGAACTTAAAGTGAGATAGATATACGTTCGATATTTATCTAAAGCGAGAAAGAGAATTCTACAACAGACTAGTGCAGGAACAAAAAACAGACCACAGTGCAGTACAGTGAACTCGTTCACTGAGTTCTGTTGCACTGGAACAAAAAAACAGCGTCTTTGATGCCATGAGAACAGAAAACATTTTAAGATACACTTTTTGAACTAGCAGAGTAGTACAACTAGTGCAGAAATAAAAAACAAACCTCATATATATATCCTGTCGACTGCACCATGGATATAATAAGAATAGATCGAGCTTGAGGTTTGAAACGTGAAGACCAGATAGAAAAGGACATGTAGCTTTCTCTTTCTGACGAGAAAAGAGTGGGGGGAGAGGAGGGAGAGGAAATAAGGTGTAAATATTTTACTCTCTGTCTAATATCTGCTCTCTGTCCTAATCTTCACACCAAAGTAAAGGACGCTCGGTCTATTCTTATTATATCTACGAGTAACAATTAAATTTTGGGTACCATAAAATAAATTGAAGAAATGTTCCATAATTTTTGTAATATATTATACTTGAAATGTTTCAAAATTTGTAAATCAAAATGCCACAACAAGAATCTCAAAAAAAAAGTTAGTAAAAGTCATTCCAAACATTAAAATGTTCAGAAATGTTTTCTCTTTTGAATCTAACAGTTTTCAAAAAATTTTGGATTCAGCAAAAAATTAGAAAAAAATCACAAAGCTTAGATGTGTCTGGTTACCTTATATCAAACGTTTATATCAAACGTTTATGGAATATATTGCGAAATTTTATTTTTACACGTAAAAGATTGACGCAAACAGTCTATCCAATAAATCCGAACATCGGCTGATAGATAGACGAAAAATAACACAGTGAAGCAAATCGACGAATTAAGTTTTCACAACTGAACGACCAGTGACCACGCGAAGGGCCAGTATTGAAAGAGTACGTATGTTTCAGCTTGATTTCGTATATATCGAGAATGCTATTTTCAAGATTTGCCAGACCAGTCTCGCCATAATCGTATTCGTCGCAATGACATTCTAAAAAGATTTGAACAATGTGATGACATTGTCCATATATGAATCAAAAATTAAATGTGACAGGCTTTCTTTTTTTTGTAAACTTGTAACACGATTTAGAAAAGTATAACAAAATTTATAAAAAATAACGACTTATCGGTGTCAGATAATTACATATCGCGAAATCCCTAATGTTGATCGTTACACTGTAACGATCTCATGTTCAAAACAACAACGTTTGAAAACTTCTGTTTGGAATAAAAAAAATCACTTTTATTATTTATTTTTTTCACGCTCTAGTGCCTTACAATTCTCCGGATGTATCCTGGATATACGTCACACATGCCGGATACGCGATATGTTTTCAATGAGATCTGCTAGTAAAACGACACACGATATCATATCGATGCTATCGGTGTGTTTCTTTAATTATTGATCGCCGTATTTTAGCTATTAAGGGAGAATCGCCGAATTATCGGAAGGTGATCTTAATCATTATTTCACCTTCCTCCAGATCGTACGTGTGCGAACGATATTATCTTCCTTTTATCGACGCTACTAACGACCACCGGAAGTGCCCGACTCTTCGTCCACCTGTGTTTTCGGCTTTTGATGGTCTATTTCCACGTAGCTATACGCACACAACTAGAATGCGACACATCATGGATTCGCGATTATGTCATCACTTTAAAGATATGTCTCGCGGATAAAGAAAATAAATAGAGCGCGGAAGGCAAATTGAATCGCCGTAAAACGCTCAGCTTGCTCACTAATGATGAAATGTCGTATACTAGCAAGATAGAAAAAAAAGATACGAGAAAGAGGATTGAAAGAAATAGATTATTATCTCTAATCATATCTTCTTTTATGGTACTGTAATTTAATTTGGGCCTTGGCTTCTCTCTCTCTCTTTCTTTCCTCTAATTTCTGCCTTTATCCTTCTCCGTCAAGCCTTTTCCATCATATGGTTCTTGCATCATCTTTTACTATCTTCTTATCTTCTTCAAGATCTATGAATCTTCTTTTATTTCTTTCATCAATCATTTGAAATTCTTTTAGGATTTCTTGTAATCGTAATCCTATATGTACATAATCTGAATAATAAGCTCGTCCGTTTGTTGTGAAACGACCCAGCAGCAACGTACCAAGCATATCGTAAATGAGGAGAAGATAAGAGATATAAACTCCTGGTACTGTGTTCCATTTAGGAATAAAATTCAAAGTGAAGAAAAAGAAGGAGTAACCGTAAATCAGGAAGAATATATGTAGAATTCATTTGGTTTGTGGAATAATTAGACGAGTTCAGATCTCGAAGCTTAAAACGCGCCCATTCTGCGAGATAGAATGACTATATTGATGCAAGCTTAGCAAGTTTGCCCTTTTTGGCGCGGTCGCTTCTGTCACTTAATTTTATCTGTAGTGTTAGTGCTGTGACTTCGAGCAACCGGGGTACACACGAACAACACACGCTACGATTTAGCGGTCGGCCCATTGGTAACATCGATCGCGCATCTGCTCAATGTAGTTCGCTGAGCGGGGGGGAGGAGGGGGGGGGGTGGATAGAATATGAGTGAGAGATGGAGCAAATGAGGACACGTGGGGTAGAACTACGTTTGAACTAAAAGAAAAACGTTTGCATTAGCGTACCGCGCTGAGCAAATGTAATAAAGCGGCGAAAGATAAACTGTCGAATTGACCGAAGTTGGAGAAATTGTCGCGCAATTTTCCGACGAAACGTTGGTACGTATGTGCTACACCACGTCACTTTCCATTTTTGGCTATTTGCATTGTAAATAAAGAGTCACGACGAGTCAATCCACGCGTAAGGTTCCGCTTTTCGAATTTTGCTGGTTGACCTGCAAATCTGCTGGTCGGACCGAGTTTTTTGTCTCGTACAAGTGCAAGTTATGTACATTATATTGCAATAACGGGGTCTCTCAATAAACCTTTTATGTGATATGCCATACGAGTTTGGGAACCTTTTCCAGAAATAGGATCCAGATTAGAAACGTTTAGCTGACATATGAGACGAAATAATCGAATCAAAACGAAACGACGCGGTGCCTATTATTTTTCCGACACGGGATTGTTCCATAATTCATAAAGTTTGTCGCGGCTCTCTCTCCGTCGGGTGGGATCTTTATAAACGATAACTTCGTGCTTGCGTTTGCCTTCCGAACGGAATCGGGGCTCCGTATGTGTCACTCCAAGAGCAAGTTTGCAAATCGTCTCTTTTATCCCAGCACTCCGTGGGAGCAGATTTGTTCGCTTTTCCCATTCGAGAATCGTTTTCCCTTTATCACGATGCTCCAGCATACGCGATCGGGCGATAGGGAGATCATTTCTTTTCCGATCCTTTCGAATAAAACAGTTTTTTCCTTGCCGTCGACATTTCCACGATAAAGTGGCACGCTCTTTTTTTCTCCGCAGTCACTCCCTTTCATTTCTGAATTTTATCGCGATCCGCAACGTATAAGCTAAGAAATCAATAGTACCCGGAGACAAATATATTAGGTTTGTTACATCGTAGTTTAAAGAAATCTCTCTTTCAAATTCTGTATATATAGAAAGAAGAGGATTAAAAGAAATAAGGGTGAAGGTAGAGTTGCGAAATCATAGAACAAAACTACTGTATCTGTCATTATTTCTCTTTCTTATCATTCAAATTGGAATGATCTTTTTTAAAATCCTTTTTCTTATATGACTAATTATATTTTGATCAATGCTTTTTTTTAAATATAAACTATTTCTGAATTTTAATTAGATTTGAAAAAGTCAACCTTTTGTAATTTTTATAATTTTACTCATAATTTTTAACAAAATTATAAATAGTATTTAAAACAAATGATTAAATTACAATCCATGTTTTTTTAAGAGATTTAAAAATTCTATAATAATTGATTCAGTACTTTCCAAAGAAAAAGATTCATCATGATTTTATAAGACAGAGGTTTTAATATTATTTGACGTCATAATCTCACTTCATGTAAGAATTTATTTTTCTTTTTCTTTATCTATTTCAAATTAAGACTGCAAGTATAAATATTATTACATAATAGTGATAAAAGTGGTAGTAGCGATAATGAATGGGGCTAAACCAGTTTTAATCAGTTTCCTAGGTCTAAGAAATTTCTTTATTATTAAGATTACAAGAATAGTCTTCGTTTTCTAGATTCTTAAGCTTAAGAAATATAAAATCCCAAAGATCTATATTTCTTGTACAAGTATAATATAATAAAAATGGCAATAAAATATGTAGGCCTTTCTATTTATAATTGGGCAATCCTTTTGTTCAGCCGGTCAAAGTCTGTGTAGTTAACGGTTATTGTTTTGTGAGAAGATCAATTCTAGTTCCATTTTGTGTCTATTCATTGCTAAGAATTGCTTTATTCTATTTGACAAGAGGTTTTATCAACATAGATAATAAATCAAATAAAGCCAATTTAAAATCAATTTTTTTCTGCTTTTAGATCATTCATTTAGATCCGCTTTTAATCATTCAGATCGCAAAAAGATTACATATTTAATTTTCTTTTCTAGACATTAAGCATTTAAACATCCAAAAATTATTTTACACGACTCAGAATGTGCGAAAAATAATTTATTAAAAAAATGTTTTTAATTTAATATATGAAACGTTTTCATTTGCCCGCTTAATGATCAGAAAAAAATAATTACAATTTAATTATGATTTTTTTATTGTATGATTTTTTGTAAATTAAAAAAGAAAAGAATTTACTTCTATTTAATTGAGAAAAGTGTGGCTCTTATAGTATAGTAAGTATTCTATATCTAAGCGCCAAGATAGGGGAAGAAGAAAGTAGCGAATGTATTAAAAAGAAAAGATTTCCTTGCAGATCTTTTTTACAGTCTTATCTCTAAATCACACATTGCTACGAAATTCTGTTACTTCAAATATTTACTAAAGTTGATCTTACATCTGATAACATTATAATTTCAAGCGGGCTTTCTTCAAATCATTCAGTTTATAATAACAAAGAAGATTAGAATTCTTTGAATTAATAATATATATTTCATATTGAAACTGGACAAATTTTAACTTTATAAAAAATTGGGGAAATAAATTTCTTTTTCTTAATATAAATATTTTATTTTTTTAAAGCAGCATTTATTAAAGATCGTATGCGCATATTTTTTCAGTTTAAAGTGTTAAGATGAATTGGCATTCTCAGAAACGCACTTCGTTATCTGCAAATCTAATGACATTATTGTCTTATCAGATTTTCTTTGCAATCTGCAATATATCTCATAGCGTAAATTGTAATAAAATAAAAACATTGATTTGCGTCACGTTGTGTAAATCAATCAAGATGCAATCGAAAACGATATTTGTTGAACATCAGCGCTGCTTAAGTAGATCCGGAAATTATCTTTCGATATAATCATTTGGATTCGAATTATCTTCGATAATTTGGATTATCTTGTTGCCATTGTGTATTATTATAGCAGTCTGGTCGTGTCGACGCCCAGAGCTGTCGTCAATGCGGTCTTGACGATAGACCGAGGATCAATCATCAGAAATAAGAATCGGACATCATTTACTATGGCAGAGTCTAAGAAAACGTCCCAGGTTAGTCATTTGCTTATATAAACATATCTTGATCAGCAACGCGCTATAATTAATTATTGCAGCAATTTCATAATTCAGAAGCAGGTCAGACTCTTGGTCTCGATTCTTATCATCTAGAACGATGATAAATACTTCCTAAGAAGCGAATTGTCTATAAATACTTTTTTGTATTAATTTTCTATATAATAAAATACAATTATTTTTAATGTTATAAATAATTTACAAATATATCTAAACTCGATCTTTTCGGAAACTTTTATATTAAATAAATTAAGTTTAATTAAATAAGTTTAGATATAAATAAATAATTATATTTCCACGTATTTTTTATTTTATACTTTATGTAAAATTATTTTTAAGAGTTTTGTATATTTATCAGAAGATTAAAATGAAGTTTGTAGAAATGTTTTATAGACACAAACAATATCAATGCTTATCTTGCTGACATTAATAAAACACGAGATATAGAAGCTTCGCAAGGAAGATAAAAAAATATTTTAAATTTATCACATTATAACATTACTTTATTATATTTTTCATAAATAAATTAATAAAATTAAAATTAATTTTTTTATAAAAATGAATAAAATTTCTTGTTATATAATTATGTAATCTTATTTAAATATTTTCGCTGTTAAACTTGAAAGATAAATTTAGACTGATTTGCGTCTAATTTTGTGCAAATATATTGAAGGTCGACTTGATGTTGGGGTCCGCTTTTCTTTTCGCAATTCTTCTCGGTCGCTCAGCTTTTCTGTGTCCGCAGCGTGACGTCAGATCTTTTCATCGATTTGGCGATAATTTATATAATGCAAATATAATATGCTCTTTGTGTGTTATTGGCAGGTGAAGAGGGTTTCGCTCGGAGTTGGCGGCGTTTTCGTGGAGCACCAAGACGATCTGAAACGAGGCGCTTGGGCCAACCAGATCGAATTTATTCTATCCTGCATTGGGTATGCCGTTGGCATCGGCAATGTTTGGCGTTTTCCTTTCTTCATATACCGCAATGGCGGCGGTACGTACGCTTGTAACTGTGGCCCACGTGTGTATCTGTCCCATGGTATACATGGGAAATACGTGCTCCAGATGCAACCGTCGTATTATATGTCGTACAGAGAGTGTCTCAGGTCGCGATGAAATTGTGCAGGCATGTTAAATGAGTAAAAGAAAGTGTTATATAAAAATGTTGTATAGATCTATAAGTGCTTTATTAAACAACTGCGATAAAGAATCAGAAGGCGACAAATTTTAATTTCTATTTTTTTAATCAGCTTATATTGAACAAAGTTTTTATCGATAATATTTGAAATGCTTTCTTGCTTGTAAAACATGATGTGGTACAGTTTATGATGTGCTACAGTTTGTTAAAACTTGGATCGCTCTGTATATCATATTGCGCTGCGCATAGTATCTTCGTTCTTATATAGCGTCGAAAAATTATAGATACAAACTTTAAGAAACTGATACGTAAACTTTAAGATTGCGCGTCGGGGATTCAAAAATAGTCGCCGTAAATAAGGATCCGGAGAGATTTTTTTGAAACTATAAAAATGATTTAGAACGAATACTTTTTAATAAATTAATTTCCATATAAGTTATCAAATTTTTTAAAGTAGTGCTGCGTATCGCTTTAATACTTAATGTTCGCATAGGAAAAGAATTTTCAAGTTGATTGACAATAGTGGAAGAAGTAATTAATATCAAGAAAAATAGTTAAGTTCTCAACAAATAATGTTAAACTGCAAATCTTTATATGTATAATAACTTTATGTATAATAACTTTTATATATATAATAACGATTAGTTGTACTATGTTATATTTTTCGTAGTAGAATTATATTTTCTTCGTTTAATGAAATATCGATAGTTATTATTATAATTATACTAATTGTATTTGATTTTAATATATTTTATATTAACTTTAGTGCACATTATATATAACTATAAAAACTATAATCAAATTGATATGAAAAGCTATGATTGCGTAATTAATTGTTACAGGTGCTTTTTTGATACCCTTTATTCTCATGTTGATCACGATGGGTTTGCCTATATTCTTCTTAGAGCTTTGTATGGGTCAGTACACTAGGCTAGGGCCTATAAAGGCTTTCAGCCGCATGGCACCAGCTTTTCATGGCCTTGGTTACTGCACATTGGTCGTCATCTTCTTTGTGCTGATATATTACATGATAATAATCGCGTGGATATTATTTTACATTTTTATTTCTTTCTCATCAAAACTCTCTTGGGCGTACTGCGACAATGATTTCAACACGAATAGTAAGTAAAAATAAATCGATGTACTATACATTTAATTTATTGTCGTCGTATTTAAACAAACAAAAATTTAACTAAATTTCAACTTTAAGGAACTAATTATTACAGTGACTAAACGTCTACTAGTATGAAATGAGTATTGCTATTAGCTTTTGTGATTACTTACATTATTCAAGATTACGCAAGAACAATTTATACAAATCTAATTTAAAAAAATTTTAGTTAATTAAGGAATCAATTAATTAATTAGCTTTTTAATATAAAGGAACATAAATTAACATCACTTTTTATGCAACTTGGACTTTGGTCAAACAGCCGAATAGTTGTAGGACATTTTTATTAAAAATGTTAAAACAAGGACTAATTATTATATCACGTTTGTTTTTGAGCTATATGTTTTAATGCTGATATCAATATATATATATAGATTGTTACAGCAACCTTCAAGCTGAAGAATGCAAGACTAATTCAAGTTCTATATTTTACAATAAGACTTGCATAGCCATCCACACGGTCTGTTCCAGTTTAGGTTATGATAGTTATAATAGTACCCATTGTTTAGCTCCCTCGAAAAACGCCGAAAAAGCGTTCGAGGATCTCTATCAGCGGGTATTGTCATCCGAGGAGTACTTCAGGTACAATATAGCCATCAGCCAGGGCTGGGCAAAATACATCATTAAAGTATTTGAAATACAAAATACAAAATACAAAATATTGGCAATCTTATAATATTTGAATTACAAAATACTTTCAATCTTTCGATTTTGAAATACAAAGTACAAAATACTTTTTTTAGTATTTCAAATACAAAATACGTCCAAAATTTGTATTTCAAATACGAAATACATTTTTTTCAATACAAAATACAAAATATTTCCAAATTTTTTTATTTTAAATACAAAATATTTTTTAATATAATATATTTCCAAATTTTTTTGCGTGCTCGGCACTTTTCCGACTAGTTACGACTACGACATCTACGCTCTTCTCTGTCTTACTCTATGTCACGATTACGACAGTTACATCTCGTTACGTCTCATTCTCTGCCTAACATAGCTAGTAGGCCCGCGTTATTTCAAGGATTATTATCAAGGATTTTTTTGGCATTTCAAATACAAGTATGACATATGAAATATGCCCAGCCCTGCCATCAGCGCTGCATCGTGTCGGGAGGATCGGTAACGAGCCTTTACGTCGCTGTCCAGCGTTGAGGAGCAAGACAAAAATTGTTGAGGATCACGCCTACAAAGCATGTAATTGTCGATCGCGTCCAGAGACTACGTTCTTGGTCTGCGCGGAGCCACATGGGAAAACTTTGGCGGCATACGATGGGAACTATTCGGATGCCTCACGCTAGCTTGGGTAGTGTGTTTCTTATGCCTGGTACGCGGTATCCAGACTATCGGCAAAGTTGTCTATTTCACCGCTCTCTTCCCTTACATCATTCTTACAATTCTTCTAGTACGCGGTAAGAAACAGAAACAAAGCATTCTATAAGGCTTTCCTAAATATATATATATAATATTTTTATTTGAACTTAATTCATTGTTTTATTTAAGTTTTAATCCATTAAAAAATACGTATATACTTGCACATACTCAACAACATATCAATTTTTATGAATAAAATCGATTAATAATAATAATTTTTAAGCTTTAATAAATTTAAAAGTAATGTTATTATTGTGTGTAATATTAAATTTCTTCTATGTGTTACAATGGCATTCGAATACAATATAAGGATTCTTTACAATCTCAATAATTACAAATATTATTTATATTTATAATATATTGATAATTATATTACATATAAAATGGCCATTTATTTTGATCACGTAAAATATCTCCATTTATTTTTTAGAATAGGACAAAATGTAATCAAAATTAAAGTATAGCAAAAATTTTTATGCTAAATAGATAGGCGCAATTTATGAAAAAACGGAACATGTTCAGTTAATCACGATTGTGTCACATCTGATATATTTGAATTATGTCGCTCGCTTTGGCTTGGAGATTTGCCAAGATAGATCATTTGTATTACTATACATGACATTAACGTGAGACTAGATAGCTCTATCATGACTAAGGAAAATAATCATAGGTGTTACACTGGATGGTGCCGATAATGGCATGTTGTGGTACATATATCCCGATTTTTCGAAGCTGGGAGGCGCAAATGTGTGGGCAGACGCAGCCTCCCAAATCTTCTATTCGCTTGGCATCGGCTGTGGATCTCTGGTGACTCTCGCAAGTTACAGCAACTTTAGCAATAATTGCCACAGGTACGATATATTAAAATAAAACGTGTGCATTTCAGATAAAAGGAAGAAAAAAAGAGACTAGATCATTTGCGAACATAGGATACCTTAATAATAGCGAAGCAGAAAGAAGTAGTTTTTAAAAACAGAATGTCTGATTTTACACGCCCATTCTTTAGGAAGGACGTACAAATTCGTCGCGCGTTTGATCGCGCGAATAATAATTTATCACAAGACGTGTATTTAATTAACTACACTGACTAAGCACTTTAAGTGCCTATTAATCTTCTGGTTCATCGTTCGGTGACGTTTCAGTCTCTTTACGACACTGCAATCGTTGCATATTTTATTTTAACTCGGGACTCGACGACGTCGTTTCGATGACGGGCGGTGGCCGGGTGTCGTCGCGACCAGCTGACGTAATTCCGAGACTGGCTCAACTATAAGATATAATAATAATAATAGTAATAATAATAATAATAATAATGAGTTTGTGAAGCTAAAGACAACTATTGTAGATAATTTTAAGCGCGCATAATAATCTAACTAATAAGAATGATTTGTAAACATGACAATTTTCTATCTGCTTCTTTTGAATAACAACATCTCGTGATATTCTTGAATAGCGTATGTGATGTTTTATACCTAAAAGACGAGCAAGACAAATCCTCTATACACAGGATATAAGAAAAAATGAGGGATATGAGGAATACTTTGGGATTGTATTGAAGATTGGGAAAACAGGAAAGAATTCGATACGGTGGAATATTTTAGTTTTTTATTTTAAAAAGAGATGAACGTACTTTTCCTAAAGCGACACATATTTATATTTTATTTTTATTTGAGAGAATTATTTTACATTAACATCTCATACGTATTCGTTGAGCGTACAGTAATTTGAATTTTGTATTCTTTCTATTCTCAGAGATGCTATTTTCGTCACCTGCACCAATCTATTCACATCTGTTTTCGCCGGCTTGGTGATATTTTCGATACTTGGATTTCTGGCCCAGAAAATGGGTATACCGATCGACAAGGTGGTCCAGAGCGCAGAGGGATTGGCTTTTGTCGCTTATCCAGAGGCGGTGGTGCAGATGCCGTGGTCGAATCTCTGGGCCATCTTGTTTTTCGTTATGCTCTTCATACTTGGTCTCGGTAGTCAGGTAAGCACGCGAGCTATTTACGCTTTATATCAAGAAAACACGGTCGTATCTCACGTATACATATTGCATGATTTTTGATCTTACGAATTTCCGTTCGCGCCGTAGCGACAATAAACGCGAGTGAGAGATATTATCGTACGAACATTTAAAGGAGCTATAAAAGATTTTATTTTCATTTTCACGCAAAAACCACTTCCATTCTTCGTCACTTACGGTGATGAAAAAAAAATAATTATTAATGCGATGAGCTCGGCTGAGATAGGAGTAGCAGGGAAGTGGGGAAGAAAGAGAGGAAAGTGAGAGATGTGAATTTCAATTTTCTTTCGCATAACGAGAAACATCGCCGCGTTAACTGCATTTGTTCCAACGAATTGTATATTTACAAGATGGCCCGACTTTCGCCTTCTTGCACTTCGCGCGACTCTCTGGTTATAATAGCGTAATGGCAAAATAGTGAAACAAAATAATATGTGCGACATAAACAATAATCATGCGGTTTAAATTTTTCCGATGTAATTCAGGATCTTTATTTTTTTTTAATTATTTTAATTAATACATAAAAATTTATAAACATAAACGTATAAAAAGAAAAATAAATATAATTTTATGTTAGAGCACACTAGTTTTAATATAAAAAGCGTAATAGTTAGTATTTCATTCCATTGCTCTAACAATTATAAAAAGCTTGTCGTATTGTATCTCGAGAAAGAGACATTACACTCTAAAACATTGTAAGATCGTACATAAACTTTTACGCTTTTACGCGATGTTATAAATATCAATCTCAACTTTACTAATCACAATCAATTGTCAATTTTGTATAGTACGATCTAATACATCACGAAGTTAGACTCGTGATATATGGTTTTCCTCACATATGCTTTATGCACCTGTGCAAATAGATCTTTGCAGTTATAACGCGCCCGTTAAAAAGTTATACAAAATTACAAAACAAACTCGCGTGAGATACGGTCATTGTGTATGTACTATAGCTTCCATCGTTCATCGGTTACTTCGCGAAGATTTCACATCCGTTCCGGTGCTAAGAAGGCGCCATTCAGTCTTGAGAAACGGTCGGCGTATTTGTCAAAAGATGCCGCGGGCGTGAGAGGGATGCGCCTCATCCCGGCGAGTAGCCGGACGGTGATCGTTTCGCGTTGCTTTTGCATCGCGAGACTCTCATCTTTTCACCTCGGGGCTCGTATATCACGGAAGGAATTATGGCTCGCCGTCTAAGAGTGAAATCCACACCTTCTTCTCCTCCTCTCGCGATGTCAGCTCCGCTCGCTTCTTCCGTTTTTCCAGCGGTTCGCCGATGATACCAAAGCGCAGCCACGAGCGAGCTGCGAGAGATCGTAAAATATACCCCCCGTGAATATGCGAATACAATCGAGCGTGATATATTTGTTATGATATGAAATGGTGATTGAGAGAACGGGCTCGAAGTTCAATTTCTTTTATTCCGTGTCGAAATTTAGACGCTTTCGGATTGAGAACGCGTACTTATTGCTATGAGAATAAGAATAAATGGAAAAAGGAGGAGAGATATAGAAACAGAAAGTAGGAAAGGAAGAGAGGAAATGGCGATGCGCGCGGGGAGAAGTTGAAGAAGAAGGAAAATGCGCGGCCGCGCGGTCGTTACTTTTTACGATGCAGTTCGCAGGCGTGCAAGCGATAAACACCGCCATACTGGACTGGCGTCCGGATTTGCGAAAATACGAGAGTTTCGTAGTACTGGCTATATGCACTACCTGCTGGCTCCTGGCGATTCCGATGGTATTCGACGGTGGTATCTACCTGTTCAAGCTGATGGACTGGCATACCGCCTCTTGGGCGGTCCTATTGATCGGCTTCGCTGAACTCATTGTGGCTTCCTGGTTCTATGGATGTAACAGATTTCTAGCTAATCTCACCGAAATGAAAATTAAATTCGGCTATTTCCTTCATGGTTATTGGTGGATCTGTTGGGTCGCTCTCGCACCCATTACTTGTCTAGTAAGTGCTCTTTACTTTACCGTAATATTTTGCAGTTTTCGCACAGCAAGATATCTGCTGTAACATAAATTTTAGGTAGATAGGTCAGTCAGTAGAAAGAATTTCGACATTGATAAATCTTTTTATTGATGATCTTGTTATTTCAATGTCAAATTTAAATATGTATAAAGATGAATTCCGGTATTATATGTAACTATTATACGTAAAAAAATAGTCATGTAGACTGTAAGTTCTTTTTATTGCTAAATAATGCATTTTTTAAGTCATTCTCAAATCAATATTTATGGTAATTTATATTATGTATGGGTGTATATTCGAAATAACAATATTTTAAATATTATGTATTAGAAGTGTAATTTATTTTTTGCAAGAGATGGCACTAATGTCGAAGACATTCCATTCACTATTATTTTTTTAATGTTTTAATATTATTCATCGACATAGAATGGGACCACCGATGACAGTGGTGGGGATAGAAAGACGAGTAGAATGAGAAGTAGATAAATGAATGAAGGCTTTAATAAACAAAGAAAGACGTTCATCCATGTATCTGTCTCTCACCCTACTTGTTTTTCTACTGCCATCCGTTGATCCATTCTATGTCGATATTACTCCATGATATTTAGTCGTTTATTAACAATAAATGCAATAAATATCGCGTTTATACCAAAAAATGGAGCTTCTTAAAAAGCATTTTCGATGTGCGTTATTTTTGTTTTTTAATTAGAAGAAAACGGCGCGGTCATAACTGAAGGTCATAGAATTCTGAAACTTATGATGACGTTGCTCTATCAATTAAGACATGTAAATATCGATTTTATCGTTTCAAAAGTGGTGATTTTAATGTTAATGACAAAGTTGAAAAATGCAAGTATTATTGGACGAAAATCTAGCACAATCCATTTCAGAATTTGTCAGAGAATTAAATGTTGATCATACAATAGTTATTAAACGTGTACGTGACATATTGTTTGAATAAATTAGTTTTTGTGAGAAAAAACCCTCAAAATTAACTCACACTCCTAATATTATAATAATATTTTTATTTTCAAATACCTGTAAAGTTTGTATATGTTTATTAAAAGCTCCAATAACGTCGCATTAATTATAGTTGCCATAATCAACGTTATACATAATAAAGATACATAAATTATAATTTATATTTTCATTTTCATTATTTATTTATAAGTACTATATCTATTTTTTTATCATAGTTGCGTGCGCGCGCGCGCGTGTGTGTGTGTATATATGTATTACTTAGCTAGGTCATCTTTCCCTAAAAGTCAAGTTAAATAGGTAATTTATATCTACATTATATAATATTTTGATAATATTAAATTTCTGTTAAGTGTTTTTTCTTTAGTTTCGATACTTATTATTACTTTAATCTAGTGAAGGGATACCAAATACAATATACCAAATACAATATTAGAAAATAACAAAAATGAAAGTATATTTTTTGTATTTTAAAAAACTATGACCATCTTATTCAAGTTACCCTATCTACTTAGTGCAATTATTTATAGAAGTTTAATAAAAATTTAAAAAAGGATTTAATGTTATTTTTATAAAATTCAATAGAAATTTAAAAATTTAAATAAATGCTAAATAATTTTAGTTGAATATGTTTAGAAAAATAGTCTAGCTTAACGTGGTAATCGATATGTAGATAACTGTACATGAAAATGTTTTATTTTAAATGAAAAATTTAATTCAGATAATGTTCAAATATTTCGTCTGTTACATAATCGATGTTTATCAATAAAATATAATTGAAATACATTCTTGAAATACATCCTGCATCTGCAACGAAATTATTAAAAAGATATTTATTATTAAATTTTGTGAAAATTAGCAATTGAATCCCTTTCGAAAACAGCGTCATGGAAAATAATAAAACGATCCTTCAGATAATATAAATTTTGCATCGTCTTATTTTTCATTGTTATATTTGAAATAAATTATTACTGTTCTTATCTCTACACGATCGTGAATAAACTACACAATTAAAACTTTAAACGACAACTGTGTATATTGTTATTCCAATGTGTGTATATTGTTATGATACAATCGGTGGTAATAATGAAAGGAAGACCATCACAGACGATGCTTAATCCTGTCGAGGTAAGGAGCCTACCTTTATTGACTGTAAACTTTGCGGAAAGTTCAGCGACATAGTGAGAGAGAATAAACCGTAAATTAGTCCCGACCTATCGCGTGGAGACGATTAATCGAATTTATATGGAAAGTAATGAAACTAAAGCTTTAGGTTATCGATCGCCAAGGAGCTTATTAAAAGTGAAGTAACGCGTGAGAAAATTTGTCAGAAATATTCCGACAAATTTTTCAATTTGTATAAGCTCTCTCTCTCTCTCTCTCTCTCTCTCTCTACTTTGTAAAGAGTTTAAAAATGTGTAACAATGTTTTGGAAAAATTGTTTTAAATAGAAATATTATTGTAGGTTCTTTTAAATGGCAAAGTGATAAAAATCAGTTTTATTAGTAGATATAAATGTAAATAAATTTAGAAACACTTATAATATGCATTATCTGCCTTTACTATCACCGATTACTATCACCATACATATATCAGTGTTGTTTTGTATAAAAGTTTTAATTGTTGTGTAGTTTATTCACAATCGTATAGGAATAAGGACCGTAATAATTTATTTCAATAATAATGAGAAATCAAGGCGATGTAAAATTAGGGTCTATATACATATGCAAATATCAATTTGATGTTTATATATATCTATTAATTTAATAAATAATTATTCATTAATTAAATTAATTAATAAATATTCTTATGCATTTGTATAAATTATAATTATGTAATGGAAGTAAAATATCGAATGTTTATAAATACAATTTAAAACTTAAATTAAAGATTTAAATTTGCTGTTGATAAATAATTTGTGTGTTTAATACAATAAAAATGAAATAAGCAGAATTGAAAACTTAATTAAAATGAGCAAACTAAAAAATTCGTTACTTTGTTTTATTATAAATATTATATATTTTATTATTATTAGTTTATTTTTAATTTTTATGAATTAGAAATATGTGAAATTAAATAATTAGATATCATTATTACTATAAATATTATTTAGTTAAGTTATTTATTAATTTATTATTTTATTTTGAATTTTTGTAAATTAGAAAATGTATTATACGGAATTATTTATTTATTTTATTTATCGGACTTTCTAGGCAAGATTACCAGCTTTAGGTTCACAAAACTCAACGTCCCTTGGAGGCAAAGCGTCGTATTCCCAACGACCAAACTGCTTAATTAATCTGGCTGCCTGTCGAGGCGTGCCGAGCGAATTTTTATTTATAACCGCTGAAATTTTTCGCTCGCGCCGTCGTGGGAATCGAAATATTTCCCTCGACGGCTGCCGAACGGTGCTCTGCGCGAAAGTTAGTTTTGATTAAAAATTCGAAATCTCCCTTAATTGATAATTGTGCTACGCTCTCGCGCACATATATCTACTGCAGCATAGTTTCAGCTGCTATATGAGAAATCAAACATCCAACTAATTGGCGCTTTGCCTTTATCCGCAGGCAGTCTTTGGATATCAACTGTACCAAACCGATTTTCGAGGAAGTTACGGCGATTATATATTCCCCAGCTGGGCGAGTGCCCTTGGAATTGGAATTGGACTAGCCACTTTGGCGCCAATGCCGATCTTTTTTATCCCACAAGTTTGGAAAGCGGAGGTGAGTCAATTGTTCACAAATAAAAAATCTTGAAATTTTGGAGTTTAATCTGTAAAGGACACGTTCTTTTTAAGCATCTGCAAAGAATACCTGAATGTGAATTTGTGAATTCATACAAGACAGTTTTATATCTTTTAGAAGTTAAAAATAAAATTAAAGTAAAATTATGTTTTTCAATGCAAAATTTTCTAACTAATTGTGGTTGATAATATTAAATTTTCCAAAAGCAAAACATTATTTGTTCAAAACTGTGCAAATGTTAAATAAAGAAATTTTACTGGTGCGAATTTGCATCCAGGTCACTAAAAAAGTGAACATTTTACTTATAAAGTAAAAATGATGCTAATACCTACTTTACACGTAACTTCTTCGACAGCTTATTTTAAATTAATTATTTATTAAATGAAATGTTATTTCTTTAAGTATTAAGCTAATACAATCATTATCGGGATGAATTAAATGAAGAGATAATTCAGTTGTTTCTAAATAATGTTTAGATCATTAAAGTGTACTTTTAAAGATTTTTTAGTAATAACAAAGGTTCTCTGTAAAAGTTGTTAAATCTAGAAAATAAAAGAAACACATTTTGAAAGCACTTATACCTAAATTAAATTTCTATTTTATCTAGATACCGATTTTTTAATTTTCTTCCTTTGTAGATCTTATGTTTTGTTAATCTTAGCACTAAACATTATTCAAACTTTAAAAAATGTTTTCCATTATTTGTACACTATTCGCTGTCATTTAACAGTAATTTTCAGAAATGTCTTCTTGCAGTTATATACTTGGAAGATTAAAAAATATATTATTATAAATTTGTGCATTTTTTCGACAAATATTAAAATTGTATTTAAATAATTTTCTTAACAAATAAATTAAGTAGATAATAACATAAAATTTAAAAAATATAAAAAATGAAAAAGACTTATGTAATATTCACTATACAGATTCACTATACTATATATGTATAATATATAATAATTTTCTTTCAACAATAAGAATTTTATATTTTTAAGAATTTTATATTAAGTAAAATTTATTTTATGCTATTAGAAAGTAAAACAGCTTACCATAGGTTGAACTGTACAAATGATTTTGAAAAATACTTTTATTCACATTATATATAATATTAGTCTAGAAAATTTCGTCGTAAAAATAACAAAAATAAGTCAGATAGTCAAAATTTAAAAGCCTGCAGGGCTTATAAAACCTTTGTATTCTCTTGTCTCTTTGACCATTGTGTTTTTTGCCACTTCGTTTTCTCTTCTTCTTTATGTAAATTGGAAAAAGTCTTGTACAAGAGACAATTATCTGTTTTAAGAAAATTTATGAGACTGCTTTTTTATTATTTTGTTGTATCTTTTGAATTTCTTGCAGTGAAATTTTCTTGAAAAAAAATATTATTTATTTTGCCTAAATTATACAATTTTAAAGAAATTTGAAATAAATCTATCAATTATTCAATTTTTATTCAATTTTTCACGTAAAAATATTTATTTATTTTTGTTTATTTATTCTTTAATTAACTAAGTTCATATTAAGATTAGTAAGATACTTAATAATTCTTGGAGAGTTTCCTAGTGTCATTAAAATGAAAATAATGTGCACATATATTTCTTAAAATTGAAAAAATAATTGATTTTGGTCATTAATTAAGATATGCATGACGTATTACGCATTTAAGTCTTAAAAATAATTTATTTTCCGCAAAGACACATTTATCAAACAAGCGTGAAAGGCGTCGACTTTTCAGAGAAAAGTTTGAGTTGAGATTTCTTAATAATCAGTATTCTTCTTTGATACTTAATGACTTCCCGGTTGGCTATTTTCAAGAAAAGAAGATTGTTTTATTAGGAGATTGGGCCATTAATTTTCGCTAATGAGAAGCGGCTGCGGGATCATTGGATCTCCCAACAATTTTGACCAACTTGTCTCATTTCCTATGTATGATCAATTAATCAGAGTAAAAACTTTCGCCATTACGCATCCGACATAAAGAATGTTATAAATTATTCTTTTTGGAATTATCAGTGACGGATAAAATTCTTTAAAACTCTTTTATTGAAGTCACTAAAGTTTATTCTTAATTTGATATGCGTATAACGCATTAAAAGAACTTTTTCTGTCGAAAGTGTAAAAATTGTGAAACGCTTGTGTAAACCGATGTAGTTGCTCGTTATTGCATCACGCTATTCTTGATATCTCGATTAGAGCAAAAGTCTCCAAAAAAGCTTATACTCGCCAATGTCGATGCAGTTGCGGTTACGGGCCGATTTAGAAGTTGCGGTCCGCGCCGTAAAATCTCAAGAACTCGGGGAACGTCTTAATACAAGTTTTTTTCACGGTACGTTGGTAATCGTACTTTGAAACGAAAAGTTTCTTCTATGGTGGGGAAGAGAGCCTGCCACTCTCCATCGCTGCAGGCACAGGGCCGCCGCGCCGGAAGCCAGCGTGCAAATCGTGCGCATCGCACAAAGAGCGCAACCGTACAAAGAGAGAGTCGCCAATTGCGAGTTTTAACGAAATTGAAAATACACAAATTGACATATGTTTAAAAGAACATTTTACGGGATTAAATTTTTTGATTAAACTGACGACCTTCTATACGTTCGGATTTTCACCAACAAATGGAGCGTATCGCATTGTATAAATTGCTTTGCAAATAAATGTGTGAACATTGCGAATCTCTATATCGAATTTTTTCACATTTTTAGATTGTAAAAAATGTCAATTTTGTATCCCATAAAGATCTTGTTTTTTTTATATGCAAAAATTCAAGAGGTGCTAAAATAAAATTTTGCATGGACGCTTTTGTACACGACTCGATAGGATATTATATGTAAGCTATTTTCTCTAGAATTAATATATGGATAATATGTTTTTTTATTATCTTATTCAAACTTTTTTATTTTATTTATAAGATATTATTGCCAGAGCGCTTACGTAGGCAAGAAATTCTCTATAAAAATTCTCAATATTTCCAAGAAAATAACTTATAATATTTTAAATTTTTACTTAATCAATAGCATCAATAGCGGCCCTGTTCGGACCGCACGTATTTCTATCCATTTCTACGAAAAGAAAGAGAGAGAAAGAGAGATGAGGAAGGCAGACAGTCTTTTTTCTTGACCGCTTCCGCTTTCTGTTAGCCGATAAATTTAACATTACTCTTATCTCCTTTCCCGTTGTTTTCGGGCGTTCCGCGCACACTTCCAAAGTACTTGTGCGGTTTCGCACGAGGAGATATGACCTCGCGGGAACGTGAACGGCGCCAACGGCACGTATCTCACCCATTATCGGATTTGCAACAATTTAATTTGTGCCCTTTTAATTGTTCGCAGAGCTTCCGGAGTTTATTTCGGCCCTCGCCATTATGGAGGGCAGCCGAGCAGAAGGATACTCTGGATACCGATAGTGTCAGCACTGCGGTGGTCAATCCGACATACGATTCTTCGTACAGATTTTGAAATTTAATTACTCAGTATATCCAATAAGTGATAATTTGAAAAAATATCAGGATGCCCTGGGATTATTTTCATTGTATACTTTGGGGACAATAACTCATTTCGTTTTAGAAATAAGTTATTTTCACTTGTGAGAATAGAATGTTAATAAATTAATATAGTAGAAAATATAAAACTGATAAATACTTTTACATTACGCAACGGTATATTTTTTGATGAAACTCTGGATTCAGTTTAATCTTCATTTTCAGAATTATTTAATAGCAATATAAAGATATTTATACTTTGTATAAAATATTTTTTATACCCTATATATACTTATCGAAAATTTTTTCGATACATACTAAATATGCTTGCTAAAGCTTATATTGTATAAAACTAAAAGAAACTAATACATATATATATCTATATTTTTAGATACAAAAATATAGATATTAGATGTAGTAAAAAGAAATCCATTATTTTTTCATTCAATTTCATGCAAAAATAATGGATTTCTTTTTACTATACCTAATATTAATATTTTATTTTATAATTTTAAATATAATTATATCATTATATAGTAAAAACGAAAAAGCTGATATTCCTGATATATGTATATTTAGCTCATTCTTGATATTAGATATATAAAATAACAATCGCATTTTATATAAAATTTTTAATTTAATATGTGTTAAAAAATATGTAACATGTTTGTTTATATTTTTTAAAAATTTATGCTTCTGGATTTAATTGGTTTTCGCTTCCTCTCAAGTTTTTTAATTAATAATTTTTAATTAATGTAATTTTAACGGTGATTACAATAATTTATTGCTTTCAGTAAAATTTTCTTTCAGCGTAGTAAATAAAAAAATAATTTTTATATTATTTATTTTTATACCATATTTTTTGATTATAAAATCGATTTTCAGAAAAATTAAATATTCATAGCGTAAATTATACACTTGTAATAGCAATATCTATAATTATATTATAAATATTAAGTATACAGTATCTAAAAAATTTAATTATATGATAATTTATGTAAAGAGAAATGTAGTCGTTCGCTGTCGCTTGAATCAATAAAACAGCGTTAGAAAAGCGAAGAGTATTTCGCTGCTTCATGCTATCCTTCCTGCTAATTAATGTCAGCGAACATGGGCTACTACTCGTGATTCCATGTCTCTGCACGTTGTAACATTAGACGAGGCGGCCGCTTATAAGCCGCCTTATGAAAACGCAAGCGGACGCAACGAATACGCTGGAATACTCTCGTCTCTAATGAAAATTACGGTTGGCGTACGTTGCGCCGTTGCCATACGTGTATGTCGATCAATGCGAAGGATTTGCCGTCAGACGCAGAGTGGAATTATAGCAACGTGGAAAATGCCGAAAAAAACTTCGCAAAATTTAAACATCAGAATAATGCTTTATTCAGCGGTAACGATTGCGGTTATCATCAGAAAACTTGAAAAGACAGAATTTCAGAACGCATTAATAATAGAACAATACGCGAGTACTCGTGCGCGCGCGCGCGCATGTATTTTGTGTGTGTGTGTGTGTGTATATGTGTGTGTGTGTATGTGTGTGTGTTTTGAATGTGTGTATGGGTAAATATAACGTAGAGAAACGTTCAAATTTTGACGAGATTCTAGATAGCATCCTGTTCCACCTTTGAAAATACACTTTTTAAAGATACGTATGCACACGATCGGAAATTAGAAATGGAGAATGTCGATATAAGTCAGGAAATATAATTTTCTTAAAATATATTCCGTTGAAAATCTAAATGGCCAGAGTCTTGAAATCAGGGCAGTATGCTAAAGTATGAAAATCCATCTTCGCAAAAAATATGAGGTATGCAAATGGAACGTTATTCTGGAAATGCATTATCGCGAATTGTCATCGCGGATTTGAAAGTTCTCTCGCGTTTAGACCATTGAGACACTTCCCGCGTCGGCTAATTTCGAAATCATATTTTTTCTCTCAGGATTTTTACGTGCGCGGCTCGAATTTAGAAGAAGCAAAGGGCAGAGAATAATTCAAGGCGTCGACATTTCGGCACGATGAATTTCCATTGCGTGTTTACGCTGTTTTTTAATTTCGAAGTTATTATTTTTTTAGTGTTCGTGCCACACTATCTAGTATATTATCGCGGCAGTGATTGATGCGACTAGCTCAATGCAGATTACATTGTATAATATTTTATCGATCCCGTATTTTTTATCCGTCAGCGATTATACGGACAGCATTATTATTCGCGACGTAAGTGGGAACACATCGGGTGACCGCCGAAGTTTTTGCCATTTCTAGTACTCGTGAAGAAGAGAGCATAAAATTCATACCGAAACTAATTATATTCAGTGAACTAATTTCCATTTGATTCAATTATCCTCTGCCGTCTTGAATCTTCTAAATATTCTCTTTTGTAGAAATCCTTTTTCGGGACAAAAGAAAGTTTCTATTATAATTCCTTATCGTTCTTAAAACCTTGTCAACTCAGATTATTGTCAAGGACTGCAGAAATAGTGGATGGCTGACACAAAGTTTCTCTCTTTAAGACGTTGGATTGTCTCTTTATGACAACTTTGACAGCATGTGAAAATCTTGAAGGGACAATACTTTACAATCGTATCTCCTTTTACAATGAGTCTCATCAATTCATTCAAACTATTAAGAGTGCAGGTTTACCGTTATCCGGTCAGGTAGTAGCAATTTAAAGTAGACAATTCCACATGAATAGCGAGAGATTTTGATCACCTTGGTATTAAGCTGAATGAAATTTCAGCCAATAAGTCTCAGAGCGATTAGTCTTTAAATCTCATTAGCTATCGCGCACACTTTGCTTGCTGCTTTCCGCATTCGTTCACGTTCGCACGTTCGGCCGAGTTAATTGAGTCGGTTCGAGAATGAGGGAGAATATCGAACGGGTTCGGTATCAGGTTCTATTCTGAATCCAGTTTACTTTTTCGTGAAACCGGAGCGAGCCGAAGTGCAATGACGACAATACCTGTCGCGCTGTACTTTGTTGTTAAGAATATCACCGTCCGGATCAGATAATTATCGGTTGAAAATAATGGCGGGAGCAGAGATAGATTCGGCGGAACAATTACGTCACAGTATATAGAACGTTCCTGCCGGCAATAAACGAGCTTCATTATACAACAACCGCGCTAACGATATGCGTTCGTAGTCATTTCTTTTTATTCGGTCACGTTTACTCACTTGGAATTGCTGTTAAATGTTCTTAATGCTTATTTCTCCTTTTAAATCGAGTAATAAGTTGACGAACCAACTAATGTAATGTTGCACGCGACTGCTTTCTAGGCATTTCTAAAATTGCGGAAAACGCAAAAATACCAATCCATTGAAAAATAAATGAAATATTAAAAGTTTCAAACTTATAGTTGTTCTTATTTTTTGACAGTCTTATATTAGGGGTTAAAAGATTATTACATAATACCCTATAAGCGCATAATTTAATATTATTTAATATTATTTAATATTAAGTAATATTTTAGGCATATTCTTTCTTAGAATATTAAATGTAACATTTTAAGAATATTGTATTAAAATTATAATATTAAATTATAATATTCTCGAAATATTAATGGAAGGTTATTAATCATTGTATAATCATTAAGATCATTGTATGATCCTAGTTAAGAATTATACAATATTATTAGTGGACACCTCTATAGAATACTATAACCTCTATAGAATACTCCCATAATATCAAAAAATATTAATATTCTCAAAATATTATAATAACTAATTTTAATTTTTTAATAATATCCATATAACATTCTAGAAATATTTTGCACTTATAAGGTGTGTATTGTTTAATATTCCTGTTTTTAAATAATTTTTACATTTCTATTCCTTTTACATGTCGTCATGTAATATTGATATACATAATCTTGAAGATAAAAAAGGTAACTATAATACTAACAGTTATGTTAGTATTGTGATGAATACATAATTCATTATAGAGCGATATATGTCATTTTTTAGCAAATAAAAATTTCTTATATATGTGCATATTTCGCTCAAGGATGAACTGAGAATATCGTAAGTTAAACTAAAAGAATTTAACATCCAAGTTCCAATCATCTTTGTATACGTAATAAAAGATTAAAGATTTTTTTGTCAGCTCAAACACGCGTTGTACCGAGTCTTGGTAAAAACAACCTCACCCTTCCTACAAATGCAGGCATAATGGAATTATATGGATCCATGGAGCGGATTTAAATTTTCAAGCGCAGCGTTACACACGCGCGGGCGCGGGCGGATCCGGGTGTGTTCGGATCTGTTTTATAATCCGTGCTATTAAAGTCGCCGTAGCATTTGCATTCTCCTGTTCGCGTGCCTCCGCTTCCGGCAATTTTTGGCCGGAACGGGGCGAGCAGAGGCGTGACGGGTGGAACATGAAATTCATGAGAGTACAACGGGCGCGTGCTCCCCATCCAAGCTTCGCCAATTATTCGTCGCGAGGAAAGCAATACAGGATGTTTCGGCTCCATTCCCCATTAGATATTTTCTTCCTTCTTTTTTCAGGAATACGAATACCACGGAAATACCAATATAGGATAGAAATGAGGCGAGACCGCGCGACGTGATGGATCAAGAATGACTCCGGTTACCATCTCTGCTTATTGTTCACGTTTTTTTTTCCGATGCTACGTCTCTGCTTATGGTTTTCCCGATGTAACGATAGATGTTACAAACTTTGTTTTAATTTGTTCTCGTTTTTGACTCTAACAATGGCATCGTCACTTAAATAATTAGAGTGATTAATCAAGATGTCATAAGTTATACGAGCGCGTGTTTAATAAAATCATTGTTTGTTTTTATAAAACACACACACACACACACACACACACACACACACACACACACACATGCACGCAGCACGCACACGCACACGCGCGCACGCACATACACGCACACACGTACGCACGCACATAAGGTATTCCAGAATTATCGAATTTTTTTTAATCGTATGCTTTTTTTACATATTTGTAGCTCATTTACTCATTTAGACATCGCGACTCATTTTTCTTGACAAAAATTTCGTGAGAAATTAT
>Ga0157364_1000256_pt1 | contig 31243 bp, 20 predicted proteins | sample AttsexASBM2_FD_111476 | JGI IMG/M metagenome (GOLD analysis project Ga0157364, IMG submission 111476) | Fungus gardens microbial communities from leaf cutter ant in Ribeirão Preto, State of São Paulo, Brazil - Atta sexdens ASBM2 | ecosystem: Host-associated > Fungi > Mycelium > Unclassified ...
CCGAGGTGGGGGACACTGTGACCTAATTCCCGGACGTTCACCCGCAGTTCACCGCGTGAAAGTGAGAGTCCCCCTTGCGCGGACTGGCGCTCCTCGGCCGTCTCCCTCTTTGGGTTCTCTCTTTCTCCAGTTTCCAGTTTCTCTCACTCGCGCTGAAGTGAACCCTAGATGATGTCCTCTTCGTCGTATCTACTACGAGCTACGAGCTATGAGTGTTACCATAGAGGTTCGCGGGCGCTCTACTAACGGGTTTCTTCCCTCCCTCCCTCCCTCCTTCCTCCCCACCTACCAACCGGAGGAGCCACCCTATCCGAACGACCTGCCCTACCTCCACTTCTCGGTTCCTACCCTCGCGTTGATACTCCTCTAATATCCACCTACTCTTACTCGCAAATAAGCGTGAATATACAAATCCCTTGTCTCTATTTATGTATCATTTTTATCTTTACTTCCGATCCTATCTCCTATCTTAATCGCTCGGAGCTATGAAGAAGCTGAGAGTTTTGGACTAAATAAAAATTGAGAAAGGGGTAGGTTATAGTAAAAGAACTTTCTGTTGTATATCGGTCAACGACCTCGCGAGACGATTACGTAACGTGCAACGCGTGGGGGACCCTTGTGAAGCTTCTATATGTTTCTGTGTTCGTCATGTCGTCGTCGTCGACGTCGCGTCGACGACCGCGAGTATACGTCGAAGCACGTACGCATACGAAAAGTTGGCGATGCTCGTTGCCGAGTAACTCTGCTGTGACGTCAGATGCGCGACCTCGCCTACCTCAACTTCGTGCGGAGCTCATCGAGAGAACGATGTACCGTTGCACCTCCGCGCCCGGGCTGTCAATCGGCACGAGCGTTTGATGCAAGTCAATGAACTGTCAGCGTTGCCAATGTTAAGCATCGCTGCCTTCGATTCTAACTGAGTTCGGTGATAAAATACGTCTTCGATCTTTTGTACAAAAGAAGGTAGCTTGTTTCAAATGATATAATGTATAATCTATAAATCGATCAAATTTTTAAATTAAGATTCACTTTTTTTTTTTAAATTTAACTTATTGTAATGTACAATATCTCAAATATTATGTTTAAAATCTTGAAAATAATTGTGAAAATATTTCAATAATTACATCTTCAGATTCTTTGCCCTTAGACTTTCAAATCTTTTTAATTCGAAGCAATTTTTTTTTGCGAAAAATTATCGAAATTGCAGCGAAATGTTATTGAACCACGAATTATCATCGTGCCCGGACGAAGCCAGCAACCCCTGTTGAACCTCTCGGTCGTCGGGAATCCAACGAGCAAAGGGTGCAAGAGGTGTGTGGGGGAATGCGGTGCATCGATCTCTCGAACCGTGCATGGCCCGTGACGGGTCAGGGGGCGATCACCTTCGTGCGCTACCTCAAGTTACGAATGTTCCTTTGCGCACGCGTCTTATTCTCAAAATCCTTATAAGATGCTGGAGAATGGTATAATATTTTATCTCAACTAAAAATTATTTCAGATTTTATAATCTTAATATATTTGCATAAATTTCATATGTACAAATATGTACAAATATGATAATTTTAAATACTAGTGATTAGAAATGTTCTCCTCTACTTAACAATTGCAATAGTAAGCACTGGATATTCAACAATAGTTTCAGGAAAAATGCATCGAGAGGAGAATTAAATGAAACTTTCGCCGAGAAAGTTCTGTTATTCTCTGTTCTCAATTCCTGTTACAAGAAAAAAATCTCATTTCCGCAAGATTTATTAACAGAGAAATTAATTATTATTAAAGAGCGGACTATATTACATTTAAAAGAATTGTATGAAAAATTCTTTAATTTTTTAAAATTAAAATTGAAATACGCAATAAAACATTCTTTATGACTGTAATGTACGTATTGATGTAAAAATTGACATCGAACATTTTCGTGATTTCATCTGGGATGAAATCGCACGAAGATTATCTTCACAATTTAGTGGAACCGTCGTTGTCCGGCCGACGCGACGCGACGGCCGTTGAAGTTCCAATTTTATTTTCCGTGGAAGTGCAGCGACGACACTAGTAGCTGGCAGAAGAGACGTTGGTCGGTGACGGTGGTACGGGGTTGTATAAGCATTACACGCTTGCATATACGTGCACACTGCACATATATAAGTGAAGAGAGTGTGGGATATACACACGATGTGGTCGCGGGGCCAACGACCGGAGCGCGCGACTGCTGCAACGAATAGGGGGAGAGGGGAAAAGAGGAACGGCGATCTGTCTGAGGGACGGTAGGGGAAGGTGAGTGTATCTGCTACCACGCGAAGAGTGGGGGCGTGAGGTACCATAGTAAAAGTAGGAGGTTTGATGCCAGAGAGGGAGAGAGAAGGACGCGAAACGGAGTAACGGTGACGTACGTAACACGCGCGCGTGCGCGTGCGCGCCGCTCCAACAGTCGCGACACTCTCCGCTCTGCTCGGGGGCATTAACCGCTCGCTCATTCGCTAGCTCGTTCTAGCACTCTCCTACGACCCCAAGAATTTGCCGTTCCGTTCTGTTGCCCGGGCATCGATATCGGTAAAGTCGATCGCAGAGGTCAGAGATGGTTGCTCCCGTGCACACAGTTTTGTACTCTACTGATACTACCGAACGATACATAACGGCGATTTAGTAACATCAGATACAATTTTGATTGATTTTGCGTAAATGAGAGACTTGTTAAATCACTGCGGTCATATATTTATGAATCATCATATTAGCATTCATGTACCTGTGAAACGATCTATAAATGATTAAGAATTAGTTCAACTTTTTTTCTGGAAATGCCTGTTGGATCTTGTCATTGTCAATCAATTATTGTTAATTTGCACAACGGCATTTACCCTTTTGAATTCTGAATCCTTCCAGAAGTCGTAATGCTCGCTAACGCGTCAAGCGGAGTGATGCATGTATAGCGGCAGAAGTAATCCATTATGCTGTTCGCTGATGATATCGTGTTTCGCGGGACGAATTTATCGGGTGTAAAAATTGCGGCGGTCCGATTTCGCCCTGTGGGGAAGCGTTATCTCGAAGAGCTCCCGCTTCAGTGGACAAATACCACGTCGAGCGAACACCTACCATGATAATAAGCGGCTGACCCGATTCTAAAGTAGATGCACCTCGGGGTCGATAACCTCAAGCGAGCACCGAAATACTCGCGCAATCAAATGAAAATGAGATCGCGACTCGTTACAACGTCAAAAATGACGGTTACCCGAGAGAGGAGGGGAGAGTGGGGGAAGACTTCCCTATGGGAGGGGGGTATTCGGTGAGGGAAGAGGAGGAGAAGGAAGAGGAGAAGGAGGAGAAGGAGGAAGAAGAGGAGGAGGAGGAGATGGAGGAGGAGAAGGAGAGGGAGAGTGACGTAACTGGCTCGAAGGGTCGACGACCGGAGGGTTAATGCACTGGTCGCCTGATTTCAACCCTCCGGAAAAAGCACCGACGTGCACCTCCACCAATTGTTTTGTATCACGAAGATTTAAAGAGGAGCTCCATATTACTAAAAAGTTCATTCGTCTCTCCTAAATAATAATTTCTAATATTTTCGAGAAAATTGATCACGTAAGAGTTTCAACTTTTCATTTTAGAATTTCAATTAGTTTGCTAGAGTTTTATACATCAAACATTAGTTTTTATATTTTCCTATTTTGAGATAAAAATGTTTTTAATCAAAAGCTCAAATTCAACGATAATATAGGATTGAAAGATGTTTAATAAGATCAAGCTATGTTTTACAAGTCAAAGCACGTTATGTACTAATAAAAAACTGCCGTGGAAATTATATTTATTTCAAATCTAATTCGCTGCGATATGTACCGTTATGATGGCAAAAGTAGAGCGATAATAGCGCCATTCGACTATTCTGGAACTGCAATCGATTTAACTCAAATTGATTTAAAATATTCAAAATACGGCTTCTATTTTATTCTCCTGCATGATCCTTTAATAAATTGAGAAGCTTTATTCTTCAATAAATTAGAGAAGGTTGAAATACTCGGTACTGCTATTACAGCTTTTAAGTTGATTTATTTCATATTAGAAGAAGATTTAGATATTTTTGGTTCTTGAATCTTGACATTTCAAAATTTCGAATTCTTTGTCTTTTGTGTCAGTTTTTGTCTATTTCTGAAATATTTCCGAATCTATTAAATAATAATAATAATAAGGTATGTATATACAGGAATATCGTATTGGCTTTCTTGACAATCATATAAAATTTTACATGCGTAAGTTTTTTCTTTTAATAAAATTAATATTTCAGTAGTGCGGTATAATGCGAAGAGAAAAGTAGCGTTCTGATGAGACAGTAGAGCGAAATAGTACAACTGTGTAGTGGTGTGACCGAGCGACCTAGTCTTAAAGATATCCAACACTCTTCCGCGTTCTCTTCCCTTTCCACAAGCCCCTCTTCCAGTACTTTAAGACGCTCTACCGCTAGCGGCTAGGTCACTCGGTGGAGACTCGTTCGGCTTAGCGCCTCTTACGGCGCTGCGACTATAAGTTACTGACCTAGTCAACCAGTCGGGGACCATGACTCTCTGTCGATTAGTCTCTTCAGTGAATTTCAACCATCGGAACGACGTTACAGGAGCAGGAGGATGACATTACATAGAAGACGGAGAAGACGAGAGGAAGAAAAATTCTTAGGCAGGTGTTTCATATAGAATGTGGTCGATGTAGGTCTTTTTTCTATGGCTATACAATAGGAGCAATGAAAGCAGGAGTATCTGCTGCTAGGTCGAAAAATACTTTCGCTTCCCCACGGTAATCATCATCTTGGTTTTTCGGTTTGGCCCTAACTCTCTCTTTCATTTCCTTTTTTTTGGGTTTACCATTCTTGGTTTTTCCGCAGCACGGCGGGATGTCTCTATTGGCGGTTCTATTCGATTATTTTAATGAAAAAAACCGCCAGAATAAATTGTATGACAAATTATTACATTATTATAGAACGTTTTCAAAGAAATGTTTTTAAACAGTGGCTATATTACATTCTATTAAATTTCAATTTCTTCATTTATATTCTATGCATTTATGCATACATATTTGTACAAACTTGTAGGTAAAACATTCCTACGATTCTAAGAACATTCTCAGAAGATTCCTTGGATAAATGTATTATGTGGATATAATCACTTTTACAAAACAACAATAAATATAAATAAAGGCTAGCAAGATTTATAAATATCGAAAGATTTAAATCTCTTAATCATTCATATCGTATTTGTATCTGTAACGATATCAAGTTCTTTAAGTTCTTTTGTTAAATCCAAAAAGAGAGGAAGTCCTTTTTTATTAATAAGTTTTCAACAATTTTACAAACAAATTTTGTAATAGCTTTCTTCACTAACAACAACTTTATCTTTTATGACCAATTTTTTCATCTTTAGATAACTTTATTCATGAAATATCTGGGAAATATTTCGCGATGAAGAAATTGACCATAAAAGATAAATAATATCATATAATCTGTGTGATAACTGTATTTGAATAGGAAATACCTTGAATAAATATATATAAAAAGAATTAAAATAAATAATGTGAAACACAATTAGAAGAAAGATGGTGGCACGAAGTTGTTACACGAGTGGTCTAAGTCGATCTACGAGCGTGAACGATGCACGGTACCTGGTAGCATGACCACCCAGACCACCTCCACTACATCGCGTGGTTATGGAGATGGTAAAATCGGCGGTGGGTAGTGGCGCCATTCCTTCACTTCCTAAAACGCGTCGATAGCCAGTGCTGATCCTACTATCCGCTTCCGGCCAAATCGATGCGTACAAGCGAAACAAAAGACACTGATCTTGTTACAATTTAGACAGCTCGGAAAGTTTCTCGTGACAAAGAAAAATTCCATATTTCAACGCCTGGACACGTTAAGAAGACAATTAAATTGCAAAGTAATTCAGCTTGAATGACATTTCCAAATTCTTTGACCATTGAGCCTTAGTTGATTTTAGTTCGAACATTTGTCAGAATCATTGACGAAGAATTGTCAAAGAATATATCTACCTGCTTTGAACCTTTTCTTAAATTTTGTTGAAACGGAAATATTGTAGTAATAAAAAACCTGTCATATTTTCTGTATCTTCCTTTCTAACGAACATAATTTTGTAGGTAAAAAAAAAATGATACAAAGACCATTAGAATCTATTGATTGATTAGGATCTATTGACGATTGATGCTTATAACTATGATGCATTAATCATTTTATTAACTGTTAAAAAATATGTATTAAAAAATAAATTATCACGCTAGCCTTGACAATACGTATGAAAGAGACCTTCACGAGATCCTCTGCCGATGTAGAGGAACTGCTTATCGTGAAATAATTTCAAGGACCACCTCAAATCTCTTATGATTTCGTGACCAAGATTTCTCCGCGTAATCGACAACTTCTATGTAGCCTCACATCATGCATTTACATTCACGTACATTCATTCTGATCGCACCGCACAGCAACGTGCATCCACAATTTCGATATTCTTATAGATAGAAAACGTTAATCTAATTTTAACATCTATGGATTCTCTGAAGTAATTTGAAGTTAATAAACTTCAAAATATACTTAACGAAAATTTGATTATATTCTCTTTTCTATCAATTTATCATTTTTTAACATTGCGTATTTTGTTTTGTAAGTATAAAATTTATAAAATTATTTATAATTCTTAACTTTTTTGATTATATAATATTAGTTTAAAATTGTTTACAAAAAAACAAGTTCAATTCTGTCGACAAAACTGGAACGAACATTTACATATCGAAATCGCTTGGCGCGAAAACACATGGCACTTCTGATCGCTCATGCGAGATTAGATTCCGTCAGCGTTCGATTTAAAAATCTTGACAAAGGATTGTAACGTAAGACTTCGGAGAGACGATTCCAAAGGAATCGGATTGCCGTGTAATTGACAACTGATCTGCCAGTACTCACCTTGCATCCCTCGCAGGAATGAACTCCATAATGAAAACCGGATGCCTTGTCACCGCAGACCCGGCATAACACGGTGGTCCCGTCGAATTCTGAAACAAACAAGAGAAGTGCATTCCGTTAATGCAGGTCGTAACGATATCCTCTCCTCTCGCGCTGCGCGAGAGAAAGGTGGGAGGGAAAGAAGAACACTTTCTCCTCTCTCGCGCGTGTAGCGGGTTACAGCATCGCGCTGCATTACAACTTTCTGCTTTCACCTACTGTCGCGGTATCGCGGTCCCATCCGCTTTTTACGCTCGCACACCAATTGGCATTATTCGTTATGATCTCGCCATTGTAAAAAGAAATACATATACCTATGTTAAGTTCAGGCTCGGGTTTAGCGGAAGAAACAGTCGAATCCATCGTCGGCATATTGGGACTAAGATGATGATCTGCTAATTGCATCACGTGATACGGACTAGACATGCCTTGACTGGGTACACGCGGCACGGTGGACGCGCGAGAATCGTGCGAAGATACGTTGGGAATCAGCAATTCAGGTGCGGGTGATATGACCAGCGTGTCCTGCGCACTACTGTCCGGAGTAAGAATCATGTTTGTTCGGGAAAGTTTCCGCTGTTAACGCTCTTCTTCCCGGCAGAGATAACATTCGTTTATTCACAACACTGCACTGAGAAAAAAATTAAAAGTCCACATACTGTTCCGAAGATTTACGATATTGTTCCACTTGTTCTCATCTCGCTCTCACTGTCACTAAGCTCACTTATCAATCACTAAATATCGATTTACTTGCACGCGCGCGAACGTCCACGTGCAACTCTTGATCAAGAACTCAGCGAATATCGAAGTGCCGCAAATGATCGACGCGATCTGCGACTGCAAAGGTTATGGCCGACGTTATAACGAAGCTCGCGGTAAGTTGTGGACGACGGATTGGAAGCGACGCAATGAATTGGAAGCGGAGCTGAGCGCGAGAGGATGGTAGCCTGAAGAGAGAGTGAAAGTAAGTCTTCGCTCGAGGGAGGTTCGCGTTGGTCTGACTCTTGTTCGGCGCTGCCGAGTGTTGGTTACCTGGGGGCCGTGCAGCCCTTACTCTGAGTAAGTCGGAGATGGAGGGGAGGGATTGATGTGCCTGCTCGGCTGCCAGGCTATCAGGCTGCCTCGACCATCTACAATGTCTACGCCCTGGCTACCTAGTATGTAGTAGAGGACACTCAACACATTGCTCCGTAAGCTCTCTTACAGGGCCCCCCGAGAGAGTTCATCGTATTTTCAATGTTGGAGGTCACTGACAAGTCGCTGCGGGCCCGTCGCAGTGTGCCGTGCTGTCGCCACCGAGACGGGCCCGACCAATCGGCCGTCAGCTCAGCGGGCCCTCAGTCGCACTATTGGTCCGACTCTTCCCTACCACGTCTACCACAACCGGCCGGCGAAGTCTCCTTCCTCCCGTTGGAGGAAGTTCATCGGCCGAAACCTTGACTGAATTACCCCGCAGCAGCGGCCAAGGCCATGCGCTCTCTCGCTCGAGCTAACCGCGAATGTAGTGATTGTCGCATTGCTTCTCTTTCTCTTTCCCCTTCTCTCGTTCTTTCTCTTTCTCTTCCTCTTGCTGTCTTCTTGTCTCCCCCCCCCCTCTCTCTCTCCTTACTTGCTCGCTTGCTCATTCGCTCGTTCTTTCCTCTTTATATTACGTTCTTTTGCTTTGCTCTTTCATTCTTTCCTCTCTTTCTTCTTCATTGATATACTATATAAGATTATCCTCTCTCTTCTGTTTGTGGCATATGCCGCTTTGTTTCTTCGTAATGTGTCTTATTCTTGCGGAAAATGTTTATTTCCGCGCGAAGATTTGCACCATAACATTTATTATTGTCTCGTTAATTCAAAAGATTATTCGTAACAATTTTCGACAATATTAAATTGCGAAACGTAATTTAATTAAAAAAATTATGACCAAGATATTTCGTATTCATTGATAGTCACGTGTATGTTTGTGCGAAAAATGTGATGACAACTCGACGTATCCGCTGAATCGGCTGATACAAGAGATCAAGTTAGTGTCAGTATTTTAACATTATAAATTACATTCAGTGTCCCGATCGCATTCTCGTGACTGTTTATCGGTTTTCTTACGTTGTTTCGAATTACTGCTGATAAAACCGAATTCGATATTAAACTAGTTATCAAATCTCTTGAAGTATGCAACGAGAATGGAAGAATTTTTTGTAAATATTGAAATAAACAGCAAATGTGTATTCTTTTTTTACTAAATCTGCGAACGATCCTTTTGTATCGAACGTTAAATATTTTGATCATTAAATTTTAAATCAAATTCAAAAAGATAAATATAATGAAAGAGAGAGAAAAGATAAATAAGATTAATGAGAATCAGCATCGATAAACGGCGCAATTATTTAGTGAACAATCAATAATCAGATGTTGGATTGATTTAATAGTAATTTGCTAATAATAATTTGATTTACAACAATTATATTAGGACTCTCGAATTTTAAACACTACAAAAAGGTAAATATAATGGAATTTATTTATATTAAATTTATTTTGAACGTTTCGACTCTCTTTGAAGTCTTCAGCAAGAATGATACAATTATAATTAACTCCCATGTCTCCCATTATTAACAAATTACAATTAAATTATTATTAATCCAAATAAAATTTATTATGAATTGCTTAGTTATTGGCAGTTATTTTGACTAACTTTTTCTCATGACCCAATGTTTTTTTCACTGCTTCCTAGTCAACCTAGTCAACCGGGTCACTAATACCTGATCATATTTTATAAAAGATTTTTGTGCTCTAAAAAATCTGAAAAATTTCTGATACATTCTTTCAAAAATGAATTTACAATGACAACTTGACATTTTTCATTTTTTTTTGTACGGTAAAGTAAAAGAAAATTCATCTTCAAAGCTTCATTGGACACGGAAGGCTAACAATAAGCAAAAAAAAATATGGAGAAAGATAAAGTTGCTTATATAGTTCTGTTGTATATATACATATACATATGAATATATATATATATATATATATATATATATATATATATAATATTATATACATAAAATTATCATAAAATGAAAATAAACATTGATATTTATGATATATTTTATAATGTGTTTCAATAGGATCAACAATTAAATTACAAAGGATTGCTCTGGCGTAAGTAAAATTATATGATACGCCATTAATTATTTTACTACAGTTTTAAATAATTAACTTTTTTATGAAAACATCATGTTTGAAAAATTCGATTGCTCCTATTAAGAAGAAAATCTTTAGAAAATATATTTCTATCTCATCCACGAAATCTTAATCGATTTCATCTTTAATCGTGTTTAATTATATATTAAACACGGACATTTGAGAATATTGAATTATGCGAACGTTTAGTAAATATATATATAGAGCCGCGTCCATTTCGTTTTTATTAATTGAAAATAAATCATAATTAATTACAATTAATATTATATAAATGCAGAGTTAGTTGCAGCGTTATGTGCGTGTGTATTATATAATTCATAATAGTTATAATCGTAATAATTGTACAACAATTTACTATTGTTATATTTATAAAATTAAATGAAACAAAAATAAAAATATATAATCTCTATATTGTAATAATATTGTATATCTGTTGTATACAATAATTCTTTGTTCTATTATATTTTCTGTAAATCGCTGAGATATATTTAGAAGAGAATTCTTTAAATTAATCGATATTTATATTAATTACAATCACATTTCTCCCTGAAATAGATTTATGCGCGAAGTTCGCCAAAACATTTCTTCACGCTCTCTTACTCGGCTACGAACTCGGACAGACCTCGAACGTAATGGCCGCGACGACGGAGGTCAGACGATGGCGTTTCCTTGAAATCGGGTAGCGACCTGCAGCTACGTACATTTATATGCAATGAATACACCAAGATCCTACTATCTATTTTTAATAGATTATAATGTAAAGCTATTATTATGCGCGTCACAAACATCGTATCAAACATTATTTTCTTAGTCTTAGTAAAGTGAATTTAGAAATGGATAAAATATTTTATTTTTACTAATAACTTTCACAGAACGTCAAAATAATAGTGTAATTTCTTCGGAATGATTATCTACGATATGATGAAAAAACAATTATGTATGATGAATATTGCATTTTACGACGCCGCGTTAAAGGAATATCAATTGTGTCGCATCTATGAATTCATAGACGTGTTGCCTTGTTTTACGTAATTATCGCACTTGAATTACATGACTTTCCGCCTTCGCGTATAGTTTGATGAGTACGTTTTTTAACAATTATGTAAATGGGATCATCGTTGTTTGCATTACATGGAGACGTCGTGATTCTTCTCGCTATAATAGAATAGTAACGAGCAACGATGCATGCAGAAAAGAGAGAGACGCGGATAAAAATGTAACAAGCAGGAGCATAATTAGAGGTTGCTTCCTCGCAGCAACTAAGACTGCATTGTCTATCGTCCGTGTCCTTGGCACTGAGCGACCGGTCGCCGACTTCGCTTTACTGCTTTACTGCAAGATTCTCAGCTTCTTATCGGTTTCGTTATTGTATATGATTACGGTTTGTCAAAAGTTCTTAGACACTATTTGCAGCTTGATTAAAAAATTATCTAAGTATTTCAAAAGCAAAAATATATATCTTAATAAATTAAAAAAAAAAATATATATATATATACACACATATATATATATATATATATATATATATATATACATAAATTTATTAGCTTTTATCTTATATAATATAATTTTATATAACATATATAATATATATACACGTGCGCATGTGTGTGTACTTCATTGTACAAGATATAATCTTGTAACTTTATGTATATATATTTTTTAAAATTCGTGTGTGTGTGTGTGTGTGTGTGTGTGTGTGTGTGTGCGTGTGTGTGCGTGCGTGTGTGTGTGCGTGCGTGTGTGTGCGCGCGCGCGCGCGTGTGTGTGTACAGGCATATAAGAAGGAAACAGTTTTCGACGGCGCTGACGATTGCGAATACTCGTGAGTTAACGGCGAGCATGGTTGCGGATATATAGGCTTGGTGCATCAGCATGGGCGCCGATCGTCGCGTATATGTCGTACCGCTGAGTAATATGGCGATACTTCCGCAGTGGGCGCTATGGGGCAGGCTATGGGCATAACGGTGCGCACAGCGCGTCACGCATATGCGTGCGTGATGTCACTGAACCTGGAGCAGCAGCAGTAACAGCAACAGCGGGTGCATGTATGTACAACCCGCAAAAATACCACGCGACTGTTCTATTTCGTTGCTTATGCTTCACTGAACTGGATTCTGCATTGCACGTGCTTCATTAATTTTTGCAAAGCGTAACTTCTTAAGACTGTGTAACGGGTATGATGATTGCAAAACTCGCGGGATAGCAATTAGATAACTATTAACGCACGCTTGCCGCTTTAAGATATCACTGATTGGAAGAGAAGATGCGCGATGCTTCATGTTCGCGAAAATACTTAAAAGATTGAGTGCAATTTATTCACACCGCATTCGGAAATATCATAAAATTTATTTAATGAAATGTGTGCTTCCTTGATTGTGAATATCGAGGAGCCAATTGTCCTAGAAAGAAAACGAACGGAAGGATCGGTAGGCGTGGAAAAGCAGCTGCGTTGCATCACGTTGTGCACTCGCTGCACGTACATTAACATGCGCGTTGTATTTCGCCGGCGTAATCTTTTTAATGCGGCGCGTGTCTTCGATCATATCACGCTCGGGAAGCACAGTGACTCAGGATATGTGTCAACGATGCATCGATGTGTCGAACGGATGCGTAGGCATCGGACTTTTTGTCCACATAAAAAAAATGCAAATGCTAAATCATTTCTAAATCATTATATTTTTTCGGCATATCATTGATTTCAATTAAAATCCATTTTTCAATCTTAATTGTCAAAACAATAACTGTAAATTTTCAATCAATCTAAATCTAAATGAATCTGAATAATAATTGAAAATGAATAACTTTTTTATTAAAAAATAATGATAAAGAAATATTAAATTTGCTTCTATTCCGCAAACGTACATTCCGTCATATCAGAAGAAAATCGGCACGCGATTCATGAAAATAACGCAAACGTTCGTTTACAGCGAAAGAAAAATGGAAAAAGTAATTTCTCTGCTGGCGCCTCGCGCTGGGTCGGCCGATGGACGACTTGTGCCACGACCTGCAAAGAAACGCAAGGAGGCCGCTTGGCCACCTTGTTGCGCTCGCGAGCGAGCACATGTACACAATCGACTCGTGTCTATAAATGGTTGCTGCTGCGAAAGAAGCATCGCATCGTCCAAGTGGATCTCGAAGAAAGAAACGAGAGGATGGCACGCAATAATGCGACGCAAGTAATGTAGATATCTGCGTCGAATACAGTTGCCACAAACGGCGAAGCGAGATGAGCGAACCAAGACGCGTCCGCGATTCGCGCAGTTCGTATTGAAAAAAAAAATGCAGTACCGTGAGCCATTCTGATTGTGCGTCCTAGGAAGACTTTGATTTTCAAAGCCTCAGCATCTTGAACCGTTAGATCTTTGATGAACCAAGATGAACAAGTTATAGTAAAATACTGTCAGCCGCAAATCCCGCCGATTCAGTATAAAAGAAGAAATAGAGCATCATGATTGAGCATCCTACGTTCATCATTCCGATCATAGTGCTTGTAAAGATTTCGATTTTCAAAATCTCATTTCCTTAAGTCATTATATATTGTTGACGAGGAAAAATGATAGAGCCATAATAGATTACCATCTATAAATCGGATCGCGTGGGTTAAGCGAACGCAAGAAGTGCCGTGTTATCCTAGCTGTATTCTAGGAACCTAGAGTGCTCCAACCTGCGAACTGCGAAGTCTTAGGCTCCTTGAACCGTTAGATCCTATGCCCCTTGACTATCGTGATCTTAACATTCCGAATGGTCAATGCATTCAACTTATTTCTTAACATTTTATGAAATCTGGAAACACCAATTCAAGAAAATTAGAACATATATCAAGTGGTTAAATTGCTATTTAGATCATCCTGTTAAAGTTATCATCGAAAGTAGTTGTAACCGCGAAGCCAAAGATAAATGCGGAAGGAAAAACATTTTCCACGAGGAAACGACATGGAAATGCGAAGATAAAAGACAACGGCATCGGTCGAGAAGGAGAAAAAGAGAGAGAGAGAGAGAGAGAGAGAGAGAGAGAGAGAGACAGAGAGGAGATCAAGGAACGTGTGCTACTAGCCCCAGGCTGGCCTGCTTCGCATTGCTACTTCGAGGTGCAAGTTGATTATAGCGAGCATCTCTACCCTGATCCCGCCTCCTCTCCATGGACTGACGGCCGCGGTAAACCGCTTTTTTTTTTCTCAATTGATCGCGAAAAGCGAGGAGAAACGAGGAGACCGATCGGCGATCGTATGAACTTCCTAAGCCGCTAACTGGGCTGCCTGTGAGAACGACAAGACCGTGTTTCTAGGACTTGATTGCAAGATAGTGATATAATCGACAGTTATCGATCGATTTTTTTTTCCTATTTCCTTTTATTTTTTATTAGATTTTTATTTTTTATAAAATTTATAAATATTTATAAATTTTATAAAGACAATGATGTAAAATAAAATCTGTTCTAATAAAATTTAGTTTACAAAATTGAATTTGATTAAGGCTTGTTCCTTCCGATAAACTTCAACTCACTGTCTTACTCTCTTATTCTTTTATATTCTTACTCTTTCACTCTTTTGTTCCAATAATTAAATTAGATATAGATATTATATAGTTTATTTGAAAATGGAACAAAGTCCTAATTCTAGATATAAGAATCTTATTATTATCTTATTATTATACATCTTATTATTATACATCTCTCTCTCGATTATATCCGATAATAATACCATTGTGATTTAATTAAAATCAATCGCGCACACTATCATTTCTTGCGATTAAAGATATCCAATTTCATTTATCTAATTTTTTAGTATAATAATAGTCACATACTATATACATAAAGCTAAATAAAAATTAGATAGATTAGCTAATCAAGCGATGTTATTTGCTTAATTACTAAAGGAAATAAAAATATCTGTGAAAAATAAATATTTGAAATAAACTTTGAGAAAGTAAAATTTGTTATAAAAATTTGTCCACCTATTTATCTCTAGATAAATGATCGACAGTAAATCACACTTGACAGGTAATAACGTGTAACGACGGAACCAACTAATCAAATTCTCGATTCGCATACCAAAGATTAATGCATTTAACATGAATGTAATGAGGGGAAAAGGTTGTTAAGATCTTGGATTCACGGTCACCGATCTTAGAATGGCGAGAAGTCCGTTCGCGAGGCGTGGTCTTTAGGAAGACAATGGATACCAAGTTGGTGTCCTCACGGTGCGTTGACCCAGAGAATAGTCTAGAAACGATTAATGGGGCTTTTACATAACCGGCCTTGTCGCTCTCAAATCTTGGGAGGTCTTGCCCATCGTGATCTCGCGACGATCTAACTCATCGTCTGGCATCTGCATTGTAGTGAGCCTGACGACAATACGCCGCATGAGAACCGGTTTCGCAAAATGCGGGTATAGCAACATACAGCGGATGCCAGTTGCATCTGTTGCACCGAACGCAAAAGCGCAGAAGGAACTATAGATAGTAGTGAGAAAGACCGTTTTAATACATACGATACAAGATACTACCGTTTTTTGTATAACAGTGCACAAGACCGTTTCTTACAGTATCATATAAAGTCAAACACGTTCGATAACTTGGCAATTCAATACTTCTCTAATATGCTATGTATAATGATATAATTAAAGAACTGATAAACTTGAGTGTGTAGATTAGATATGCGTTTTAATCTTAATATTTTTAATTATCAATTTGATAATAATCGACTTCCAAATATCATAACAAAGAAACTTTCCGCAGACCCACGAGTAATCATAAATTACTAAGTCAATGTACAGTAAATTTAATTGGAGTAAAGAACCGTGTCGCGCCTCGATTCACTGTCGGTGGCGGCTCTCGCTGAGGTCCTTCACCAAGTGGGCCGGAAAGCGAAACCAATTGCGATTGGCGCGGCATGGCGCAGCCAACATGCTCCCGAATGTCCGAAAAGCTTGGCACGATGAGATTCAATGACCTCACGGTTAGTTGCGCGGCGGAATGCGCGCTTTTCGCGGACGACCGATGCAGCCACCGTTCTTTAGGATTCCATCGAGCATAGGAAACGAGGGCCTCCATCTCGACGGTGCAATGTAATTGGGTATGAGAAGGTAGGGGAAGGTCGGTCACGGGTGTATCGCCGCGAGTGGTTGCTAAGTCAAAATCAGTCTATCTACGAAGCGAAGCTTCACTCCGGGATGGAATCGGCAGAAGGAGAAGGAGGAGAAAGACGAGGAGAAGAAGCACAGAGAGAGAGAGAGAGAGAGAGAGGGGGGTAGGAGGCAGTGGCTTCCGCGAATGTTACGGGACTGCATAGCGACGTGGGAGTGCAGCGACTGCACCGGCGCGCGCGTCTTGCACGGACGTGCACGCACGTGCACACACGTGCACACACGCTGATCTTGGGAGTGCGCCGACCCCTACCAGCTCGCGAAACGGTCATTGAACTCCGTGCCGTTCGTCCCCATCCTACCCCGCGACTCGCCATCGCGTCGCGTCGCGTCGCATTGCATCGGGAACAAGCACCTGCGTCGACGCTGACAAAATGACGCCGCTCCGAGTCCGAGATTGTATGGGCGTCGCGACGCCCGAACAAAGCTCGAGATAACCAACGAAATACGATGGCAAGTACCCAAGCACTCTTAGGCTGATATTCATAGTCAGTTCTTACATTTAAGATTGTCTTAAGCCGGTTCTACATTAGTTGCAAGCTGATTGCAAGTTTGTTGCGACAGCCAATATGAAATGTTGATTTCAAAATACAGGCTTCAGACTTACAACAAATGTAGAATCGGCTTTAAGTACAGTTTTAAGATATCACAAGTCAATCGCAGAGCTGTATTAGCATCTTAAAACATTACTTAAGATGATCTTAAAATAAGAATGGATTATGAATACTGACCTTAGAGTTAGAATTTTTAAGCTTTAAAAAAAATGATTCTTCATCGGTTTTATCAATATACAGACAGAAAAATTTTTATTTACTTTATTTTCATTTTTTCTAATCTTCTAATCTTTTCTAAAGAAAAGCACGACGTTATACAAAATTCCGAGTAAATCAGAAAAGAGAACTGAAAGCTAAAATACAGTTGCAGTGGGTAAGGAAATTCACGCAACAATCAGTTTCGCTTTATTATTCTTTTTTGAATCTTAAATTTTTATTATTTTCTTCAGTATTACTTAATGATGAAAATTAATAAAGCATTTCAAAGGTTTTACAATCTTGGTTTTACTTCGAGATTGTGAGGTCAATTACATTTAGCGTAGTGCGAGCTTTACGCGATACGAAGAGTTGAAGGAGGAAGGTGAGTTAATTCTTCGCTCTCTCCCTTCGGCCTCATTAGATAGACGCGCTTTTGCTTCCCGGTGCTTAGGAACGTTCGATATGCGAACGTGGCAGAGAGAAGAAGAGAGGGCCGCTCAAAAAGTGGGAGAGGGAAGGGGGGAGAGGCAAAAAGAGAAGAGGAGAAAGAAGTGCAAGAGGAATAAGAAGAAAGAAGAAGCAGAAGAAGAGGGGAACGCATCCTCGGGGCCGTCCTAACGGTAGGGCGGGTCACTGCACGCGGCTATGCGAATGCAACTCTTTGCAGTTGCACTGCGAGCGCCGGGCAAAGACTTCTACCGACGTGTACACCGGTGCAATGCCCTACCTAGGTGTAACGCTCCCAGCTGCCCTTACGTGTATCCTCGCAGATATGCATCCTCTTTCTTCCTCTTTTCTTCTTCTTCGTCCTCTTCCTTCTTCGAGTCCTTGAACTCTCTCGCGAAGGGCCTCGTTGCGAACAGAGTGGCGGTCTCCACCAATAATAGCCTACGAAGATGTTCAAGGGTGCACCTGACTCTTCGAACGACTCATATCTCGCATAAATGAACAATTTACATAAAATCGATTGATTCTTTTTATATACTGCTATATTTATATACTGCTATATTTATATACTGCTATTTTATATACTGCTATATTTAGTGTCAAATTTAACTTAATGTGAGTCGGCATTTCTCCTACTCAATCATATCGTTATATACTAAAACAATAGTTATATATATTTGTCACTGTATATTTGTCAAATTGACACGATATAGTGTCAAATTTAATTATCGTTTTAGTAAAAAATAACGATATATTAGTAATATATTTAGTAGGAGCAGTGGCGATTTACGTAGATTAAATTTGACACTGTAGATTTAATAGTGTAATTTCAAAAATAATATGTTTATCGTAAGCTCGCAGATTATCGAATACTTAATAAACAGACCTTTGCTCTTTATAATTGTAACTAAAAGTAAGTATGTAAAAAAATCCATCTCAGAGAGAGAAACTAATATTTCGAAAAACCTCGGAATGTTATATCTCGGAAATATGAATATGACCTGTGTCGTCACATGGTGGCGATATAATCTTTCTCTCCACTCATAAATATTTCGTTGTCAAGAAAATTCGTCGTATTTCGTGAGTACGGAACGCGACGTAACAGTATTCCTACGTTTCTACGCTTAAGTACGTTCAAGTCCACGCGCTCGTACGCTCGCGTAGCAAGAGGTACGTGCGTGCGTAAGAGCATGAATGACATAACGATCGTAGAGTCGGCCGTCGACCCTAGATCGCCATTATTGTTGCATTAGCTTCTCTGTGTACGATTTGTATTTTATTTTTTAGCTGCTACGCAGTCGGAAAGAGTCGCAGTTGGTGATATATAAATCGATACTAAATTCTGCATTGTGTAACTTTCTTATCTTCTTTTGTCTTAGACATGTATGTGTATGAGTACGAATAACACGAATAACATGTTCGGTCGTTGACCTTTGGCAAATGCATTGGCGACGCATTGCGTCGACGCATTTAAAGAGTTCTCATTTATTTAATAAAACATTTTTTTTTTAACTAATGAGTTCTTTCTATGTAATTCATGTATAGTAAGAATTTTTATTATTATAAATAAATGAATTACTTTTAACTTGTAAGAAATTTGAAAAAGAATTTTTACTCACACAAAGGAATATGAATTCATATTTGATGTAGATAATAAAACTCCAGATGTTAAATTAATGGTTTGAAGAATTACGAAAGTATACAAAAATACACAAAAGTATACAAATTTAATTTATTTTATAAGAATATTTCGCATATAATAAATAATGTGGTAATTCTGCTAGCAGCCAGAAATGGGCGCCTCATAGCGAAGCGTGCTTGGAGCGCGAAGCCTGTTTTTGTGACCCACATCGTCAAAAGTTCGTTGCCATCATAATACAGACGTAGTAGTTACCTGTGCAATTTTGTTAGATGAATGATCTTTTGCGTGTGACCGCCATTTTCGTTGATGTCTGCAGTACGTAATGGAAAGATACATATTGGGATATAGGTAAGCATTGTTGCATGGAATCAGGAACCACATCTTGAGAATTATATTCTTGACCACGTGGCAGCTTTCACGAGAGGCCGCTTTTTCGATTTCCTTTTCCGGCAGCTTTCAATGAAAAAGCGAGTCTCGTTTCACGACTCGCTCGACCGTCGAAGGTTCTCGATTTCGGGGCACCGACGATGAGAAGGAGGCGATGAACTCGGTCATCGGGCAACAAACTGCAAGCCCCACTAGCTCGCCATCGTGGCTTCCTCTTTGCCTCTCGCTCATTCCCTCCCTCGATCTTTTACTTCGCATTTCTCTTCCTTTCCTGCTCCTTCTTTATCTTCTTCTCTTTCTGATTACGCGGTATATACACGCGTACGTTCACTACGAGGTAACGCTGCTTCAAAGGACGCTTGACCGTGAACTTCTCGACGTTTCTTCGGAGTTTCTCGTACGGAAATCGGGAAGAATCATGTCGACCGCGTGACGCTTCCTTGCGATTTCTTATGGCCGCATCTTAAGAGAAAAGCGATAAAATGGATATTAAGCGAGTTCTAATGTACGAAGTTGCAATTTTTTTTGATCCTTACTTTTTTTATTATTAAAAATCTCAAGCCCTCTAGAATCCTTTAATTCTCAGAATTTTAGATTTTAATCGCCGGATTTCTCTATCTTTTTTTTTAGATGAGTCATGGATTAGATAATTATTACATAATGACCTTATTTACATTAATCAATAACTAAAAAATCGAATTTTTTTTCGAATATTTGAAAATGAAAAAAGAAATACGTAATTGTAAGATATAATTGTCGACGCAATTAATATTCTCGTCTTGAATGCTGTCAACTTTTAATTCTGATTTAATAACACAATGGATTCGCTATTATCACTAATAATTTGATGAAATATGATTTTGCTATGAAGTTGTCCTTACTTTAATATGCTTTCTTCTATCTTAAATCTTTCTTGTTGTATGATTCGTGTATATGTATGAAAAAATTATGAAGTAGCGGTTTTTTTACAATGTAATAATTTCTTAAACAGATGATAGCAACAGGTCGATAGCTTATAGATAAATTTCAGTTTCGTAACCTTAGAAAGGGTAAGAAGTAAATATCTCATATCGCGAATTTACGACACATTTGTTCTTTTATTTATCTCGCTTAACCTTTCCAGAATTAACTCTAAATTGATAAACCGCGTGGCAGGATTCCGCCATTCCCGGAAGAGACGAGAGCGGTGTTGACTCGGCATCGAGGTAATTCCCTGACGAAGGATGTACGGGAATATAGAAGGAAAGGACGAGAAGGCTGAGGGACGGGAGGAAGTTAGGTAGAAATCTCGTGTGCAATTACTTCAAGGTACACCTAACCAGGGCTATGCACTCCGCGGACGAGGGCCTCCTGACAAACGGTGAAAAAGCCTGTAGCGTAACCGTTGCTGTTGCTGCTGCATAGCACATTGACGTCGTTGCTAGTGTGGGTTACCTGGTTAGTGACCGGCCAACCGAGTTCACTGGCATCGGCCCTCTTCCAGGTTGGCTAATCTTGCGATGAACGGAGAACGCCTGCTCGCCTGCTTGCCTCGCTCCTCCGTTTTCCTCCTTGGCCACCTTTTCTTCTTCCTCCTCCTCCTCCTTCTTTCTCCTTGCTCCTTTTGCTCCTCTTTCTTGATGGGAAATTCCCTTGACGATTTCTACCGCAGTTTCCATTGTTTCCGATGCATGTCGATGAAACAATCGACGATCAACTTAATCACTCCTTACAATTAGACTCATGTATGAAAGATGAATTCAGATTTGATCGTGTAATTATTTAATGATATGAATTCGTAATTAGAAAAAATTTTATCATAATGAAGAGTCATGATAGAGATTTGCTTTAATCTATTGAAGGTCTTCTACTTTTTTCAGTCGATATGTGATTAGAGATGCGCAATTTTAGTTGTATTGTCCTTGAATAAAAATTTATTGATAGTATCTTATACGGTAAAGTTTTTACATAATTATTAAGCAATGATAAGACCTGGAAGTTCAATCTGGCAATAAAGAGGTTTATATGCAATGTATGAAATTCAACAATGACACAATCTTTCATACAACGTGATTAATTTTTATCTCACATACTAATCTATTCTGTCCAATCTGCTCAAACCTGACGCATTGGATCATACGTTTCAACAATTATAGCTTTAAACGTTAGCTATGCATGTGCGTACAACTTGTTACAAGCAGGCAAGTGAAATAGGTGTAACGCGTGTCATCAATTTATTATTACATGTAAAGTCACGGAATTATGATTCAGCACAGTTTTCCACAGATAAAAACTTTCTTAATTTTTAAAATAATATACAAAAATGACATTAGATACAACATTATTAAATACAAAAAAATTTGTTTAACAGAAAGGCTAAACTTTTTTAGAAAGGCTAAAGAAAAAAACATTTGTAAAATCTGCCAAAGTATATTGCGTAAAAACTTAAACGATTCGATATATAATTCGCGTTAATGCATGATTTAAGCAATTTAACAACTCGTTCTTTGATTCTTCATCCTGTCGACGAGTATTAAATTAAACGGCGACCATGATTCAACTTTTTGCGTAGTTTTTTGTCTATCAATCCTTGAAGTCGTCTACCTTGGGATTTGATGATCGTCTCCACGCAAGTTGACCTCGGCAAACATAAGAAGGATCCTAAAGGATATCGACTACCGGTTCGCCTTTATCATTCTTTACGATCAACTTTGATCTACAGATTTTTTTATCAAATTATACGATCAATACATAAGGACTTAATTTGTTATTCGCTTTTAGACTTGGAATTTAATTCCAGGATTTTATCATTTCCAATGAAATTCTTCGTGATTAAAACTCGTTAAATATTTGATAAATAAGTTTGGATCTTGTTTTGTGAAGTGGATGCGATAAGTATAATGTAAGTTCGGTGCTGATGCGAGAAATGGCGAGGACAATGCTCGGGCTGAGCCGCTTCGGTGTCGGTCAGTGGCCGTATGCCTTGGACGGTTACGTATCACGTATTCACAACGCGAACTCTTCTTTGATCGGTCATCGGCACGATCCTCGACCATCATGTGCACATACGCGAAACGCCGTAAGGGCGGTGGGTTTCAACAATCTGTACGCATGCACACTAATGCCTTGTACCCCGCTACTAGTGGGGTAGTTGTCATATCTCTTTCATTCAATTATTAAAACATAGATTTGATCATAATGAAATGACAACTTTTTATTTATTATACGATCACAGCGTGAACTTTATTTTATATAAATAAAATAAAATTTATTCCGCGAGACAAACAAAATATAAATAATGATAAAATAGATAAAAAATTAGACTGAATAAAAGTGAAACGTGCAAAAGATTTAATTGATTAAGATCGTCTCCGACGAAATCTAGTACGACTTAAATCTAGTACATCTCGGTGACACGAGAGGGAACGGAAACAATTCACTTATCAATATTCTTTAGCAAACGTAATTGTTCGCCTTGATAATCAAACGCAATATATCAAATGTAATCTCGACTGCAATGAATTATCATTCTGATAATTGAACATTTATAGTAGTAATAAAATTTCGATTATTTCGCGAAAATTTCCGAATAGTTCTCACAGTTTAAAGATATTTAATCAGATTGAATACAAAAAGCTTTTAGATTTATCTCGCAATTATCAATTTTATTTTTTGATTCAAAGATGAAAAATATAAAAAAAAATTAATAACCAGCTCGTTATTAATAAGTAATATAATAATATACATATAATCCTTTTACTTATCTTTGGTCCTTTTTTTTATATTATTATATTAGTTATGAAAGATTTAGACTTTTAAAAATCAAAACAATTAAATCTTATTATTAGATACAGCTCTATTTTCGCAAAATTTGAATTTTTATATATCGACAGAATATTTAGATATACTAGTGTAGAAAGGTCTGGAGCATATCGATTTAATATCCACGATGTAACTAAAGCAAGAACAAGACGGATGGCTGAAGTAAAAATGAGAATACTTCATGGGGAAGGGAGGAACAAAGACCGCGTGCACGGCTAAACCTGACTGTGCTCCAGATCTACCGAGCGCTCTAAATTCATAAGTACTGGCAGTGCAATCGAGTCCACTCGGGGCATCGAGTGCTCGCTTATTCGCGTGCTTGGAGTACTGCGCGACGAGCGCGAGCGCGAAAATGGGAGGAGACCAGCCGTGGCGGCTCGCGGGTGTAGAGGAACGGGAGGAGGGAGGTTAGTGAACGCAACTGGACGTCGGTCAGTCACCTCCAACCATATTGCTCCACATCCACTGAAGATAAAACGCGGAGGGGCGGGGAGGGAGGACACGATGGCTGAACTAGATGAACAGGGAACAGGGACAAAGTTATGCATCGGGCAAAGGATGCGCAAAATCGCGCTTGTGTAATTGTCGTGAGATTTCGTTTAAATTTCATCCTCGATCCATCTTCTAAAATAGGTTGCATTGTTGCCATTTTCTCGCATTCAATCGCTTTGACGAATGAGAAAGGAAATTAAGCGACGAAGCGTGTTGATGATTGCTTTTCTAACGTATTTAGATACGCGTCTCAAAGATAGAGCATTTGTATAATTACACATGATACTTGGTAAGGCGAATGTTCGCTTCACAGCGAGAGTGTCACGAAACAATGTGCGATAGCGTGCCGGAGAAAGTCTCGTGAGAGAGTATATCTGGGAAAGCCAATCGTCGTCGCATGACGAGTACGGTTTGTGATGCGATACGTATTTTTCGTATATTATCGACGAGATAATATTAGAAAGAGAGAGAGAGAGAGAGAGAGAGAAAGAGAGAGAAAGAGAGAGAGAGAGAGAGAAAGAGAGAAAGATATCTTATCATCTTCTTGTTTTCTTGGATCGAAGATACTCGAGAGTTAGTCAGCAAGTTGCCCATTTTATTCGCAAGATGTATGTAATCAAATAACGAGCCTATATATATATTTTTTTCTGGTTGTATGTGCGAATGCATCGCACAAACTCGCATGGTAGAACAACTTCAGTTTGAAACAGCTACAAATCTGGTATTTTGAATTTACGAACGGCCTATTCCCGTTTCAACGGGAGGGCAACCGCGTTCGCGTCTTTCTACTCGCGAATGCGTCCCTTCCGGACTGTTAAAAGACCCGCTTGCTGTAACGAGCAGCCGATGGGACGGGCACTGCTCGGTCCCCATGGTGCGTTGGCGTGGTCCCGCATTAGCATCGATATAGCGAGGGTCAGGTCGGGTTCACTGAACCCGATGCACCGTGTTGATGCATCGTGCGAAACACAGCGCGATGTCTGCGCGAGGAATGGGATACTGGACAGAATATCAAAAAAGACCGATTGATGTCAATCCATCCGATCAATCTCATGATTTAAATAATATACATTATGAAATATCGTTGCAACAAATTGAATTGTATGAGATAAGTGAATGAGAGGGATTTAGGTATATCATGACAAAATTTAAATTAATACAGATAAATTTTTACAATTAAATAAATAGCACAATATAATAGAGATATATTGTACTATCGTATAAATTACTTAAATTATTATATGTATATTATTATATTACAATATAATTAATGAAATTACATGAGATTTCATAGAAATGCCAATGAAATTAGATACTTCGTATTTTAATTAAAAGCTTCATTTCGAATTTTAACGTAAAAAACTGAAAAATAATTTTTGTAATAACAAAAAACATTTTTTGTTATCCACTTTTCCTTTCATGTTCAGCAGCGTGACTTTTAATGTAAACATTAATAAAGTATCATTTTATCAACAATCAAAAACGATATAGTATAACGATATAGTATGGATGTAATAGGTACAATAGGTACAATACAACATTTGATTGCAATACAGTTTAAAAATACTTCTGAAATTGCATAGTAGAGTTGCTCCTGTAGACGAAAGCATGTGGCGCCTTGCAAAACTGGCCCGTTCTCTGCGCTCATTGGCCCGCGCGCCGCTGACCGAATAACCAAATTTGCGCTTGCCTACTTTAGTCGTTACGTAATCACGTTGTTTCGATTGATTTCGTCTTAGCGGTCTCTGAGAGATCCACTTTAAATAAGTATCGCATTTCATTCTGTCTATTGACCAATTCTATCTACTGATTCTTAGTACGAAAATCTTGGATTTTCTCAAATCTGCGGTACTATTCTACAACAAGTATATTTATAAAATGCAGAAATCTAGATTTAGAATTAAAATTTTTTAAATAAAAATTTTTTTAATATGAAAATATCGATATTTTTGAATTTATATTTTGAAATAGTGATTTAGTTTTTGAATTATATGGAGATAAAAATTAAAATATTTTCTAAAAATTAAATCCGAAATATAAAAAATAATTCTTTTTATTTTACTATTTAGTTATTATTACTAAATTATTACTAAATTGTTAAGTTTTACATTCCAATCGAGTTATGCCTGCCTTTGTATAGGAGAGAAGATTTACGAATTGGAAAAATTGAAGATAGCAGAAGCTCATCGGCTGAATGCAGCAGCAAGTCTACGTTCGCGCATATACACGGCGTCATTGCGGTTGCTTCTAACGATGCATCGACCTCTCTCCATGTGGCATGTGCACGGCTAGTGCACGGCTAGTGCACGGCGGATCTACAGTTAGGCGAACCGAATTCGCGACAATGAACGAGGAAGTTAGCCGCAGCTTGCCGACCTATTTTTAGATCACTAACGGATGATTGCATGCCGATTTAAACGTCCTATTTTCTAATTTCTGTTGCGATCTGTGATTTATTTTTCTTTTAAAACAGAATTTGAGCAAATTTTTAATATTTTCCATAATTTTTCCTGTTCGATATAATTTAACGTTATTTCTTATTGAAAAAATTGGATATTACATAAAATTTTTGTATCATGAGTGAATAAAAATTTTATGTCCTTAATTCCGATATCAAGGTATAGTTTTATATTCATATATCAAGGTATATTTTGGATCTATAAACGACCCTATTTCGATTTTAAAACTTTTACATTTGCAACAATTCACTCGTTATCAAATCTCGTCATAATCAGTTCTTTTGTTCACGTTGACTCGTGATCTCAATTCGGACTGACCCGCTTTTATCCAGCTTCAGAGAGATTAGCATTAGATTTCAACAACGTGCCGCCTACGTTCGAACAACCTGGTAAAAGGGCACCTGCCAACAAGATCTTAGATTCGAATGAAAGCGAGTCTGCATGAAGAATGTTCAATGGAAAATTAATCACAAGATAATAATAACTGATACAATTGTACGACGCAATTATGGTGATGTAAGAAGAAAACAACCATAAAATGCCACGTGTTATCGAACATAATCGTTTCAAGTAAACAATATAACAGAATATTTGGAAAGAATCGTGTCCAATTAAGCGAATGAAATATCGGCTTACAGAGAAACTGCTTACCAAGCGTAATTGTCTGGATATTTCGACATTGTAATTCGGTACGATTCGAGAACAACAACAACTGAGGCCCTTGACCCCTCGCATGACATACTACACCGAAAGGTAGATTTTGCTGATGGCGTAATACGTTGAAAGAGTTAGTAGCCCGACGGTGAGCCATTGACCTAACAAGGCCGAACGGTTTAATCTAATAGGTACAGTAGAAACTTATGATTTCCGAAATTATTACAATTGCCTTAATTAACATCATTATCTATACAAATGGATTTAATTATAAAAAAATCTCGAGATGTGATGGAACATTTTGAAAAATCTATTCCGACAACATCTCTATTTATTCGGTGGCCATCTATTTGGGATGAGCTCACCCACATTTATGCCATGTCCAAAATCGGAATTCTTCCTGTATTCAATATCTAACACCAAGATATTCGTATGTCGAATTCAGCCACGTGACTGGAGCGGAATCGTTTCCTTGGTTGTTCACGCGCGCGACCTCCACATGGAGGACATTGTCGAGGATTTGGCGAGTCTGCTCGAAGCGTAGTGCGAAGAGAGAGGTGAAGGAAGAGGAAAAAAGAGCGTCCTCATCACGGAGGTGTCACTGACTCCCGTACGTAGGTGATCGACCTCCATAGTCTCCCCGCCTCTCTACATTCGTCCCTTGCCGCCTTCTTACTCCGTTGCTGCTTCCCGTTGGCACTCTTGCCCCCCTTTCCTCCTGGCTGTCTGCAAATGCGTACTGCGATGACGTAACGCTGGTTATTCAACCTGGTTGGCCAGTGACGAAATGCCAATGGCCACGATCCGGCTCTGCGAAACTTTCCTCCGCCTCCACCATGAGACGCGCTCCCATTTTTTTTTCTTTTTTTATTTCCTTTCGAAGGAAGCATGTGCAGCCGTCCCGATGTTAAATATCGATAATTAATCATGAGGTTGCATTTTTGAAGATCTGCTGGATACATGCCTGGCTGATCCCAGACAATTTCGTTGATCCAACGAAAAAAAAAAAAAAAATTAATCGTGACTACTATACGATGTTACCCAATTAGAAACAGCGAGAAGTGCTCTTAATTAATTTACTACGCATGTTAGATCATAAGTTTAGATTATATTCGCGTCACGCAATGCGAATCTAACGTCAAATTCTGAGACGAGTCGATGAATCATGCTGTGGGCCTAAACTTTGATTGAAAGTGTTTGGTGTTTACAAATGTTGCTTTCGTGCGTTTTCAACCGCTTCATCGTGCTCTGATTAAAAGGTGACGCTAGAACATTCGATTGTTCGTATACATTTCAATTGTAGGAAACGCGTGTTTTTTTTTTTATTATATCAGAATTATTTATCTTCTTCGAGAGTGCAAGGACATCTCGCTGATATAAAAATTCAATCTAACATCATTACGAAGATAAAAACCTCCGATAATGTAGGATGATAATGTCGATTATAGCCAACTTAAGATTATAAATTTGAAATGATTCACTATAAATCATACGCCGCATGTCCATATGAACACACGATAATTATGTAAATAATGAAATATAATTATTACGTAAATATAAATTAACGATCGCGATATACTTAATTATCTCGATCAAAATTAATCTCTCGAGAACCACCTGCTACCATCGATCGATATGCTCGAACTTTACGAGTAGATTCTGGCATGTGTGTCTTTACTAAACGAACTCGTGATTCCGTTATACGTGGAATCCTGGGACGAAGTACGAACGAGAAGGTAGGTGCACGCGTCAAGGATACGCGTGGCGGCGACGGCGCGACGCGGCGCGGCGGATGTTCGCGCTAGCTATACGTGAGCTTAACGCGTGTGGAGAAGAGAACTAAGCGTACGATACACACGCGGCGGTGAGTGACCTATGGCTCCTCTTGTCCCTGCCCTCCGCGAATATATTGCGTGTCAATGTACTTGACTCACGAATATCGTGCAATGGCGCGCGTATATCCATTACGATGGACGCACCTTATCGATATATATCCATGCGATAGATCTTTATCTTTTTCCTTTAAATACGCTGTGAGATGACATAACTCTGGAAACTGATCGATTAATCTGTGAATGTCCGCGATCTCAAAAAATTTCGTTGCCTCACATTCTCTTTCGTCGTAAAATTCTATCGCAAATCGAAAATAAGGTCAAATCTCGTTAATCAAAAAATTGGGTTATTGTTATAAAATGATGAAATAATGACTGAAGATTAGTTATATATATATATATATATATATAAAAACAAGATTTTGCATCACGTTTTTCTACGAATAAACGTTTGAAACGAATTATTAATCCAGAACAACATTGATATTAAATTAAATTAAAATAATTGAATATCAATTATGAATTACAAACACAGAAGTCCGTTCTACAAACACAAATCTGCATTGGATAAATGTCACATGCGGAATGTTGATAGAAAAATATAAAAATAAACATCTGCGAAAGTAATATGCGGAACTAACATGGATCTAGGGTGATAATCCTTACAATTGTGCTTTTTGTCATACATCGGTTTAACGGTGAATCCTTAGGCGAGATTATGAGGAAGCAAAGTTACGGTTCACAATGTCATTAGTATGGCGAGATAATAATGGATTTTCTAGTAGAAATCGTTCTAATAGAGTGTGCGTTTATCGCAGTGGCTGCGTTGCTTAGGGTATGACCGAAGAGGCGAACGAACCCAACTAGAAAGAAGGAAGAAATGAAACAAGGATCGCGTTAATGATTTCTGTCGTCATTACGTGTAATCGATATAATCTCGCACGTCGGACAAACGTATACAAAGAGAGTCTGCGTGATGTCTGAGAAGTTCAACGGAGTTTTATTGCTCCGAGCCGCATAATGTGGAAGTTATTATTCTTATCGCACACACATAATCATTTAGACGGTCATCAACAATCACAAAGCTATTTACTACACCTATATATTTCTTAATTAATCTGGAGCTCGCAATGAAAGAGTTTGATTATCTCTCGTTCCTTAAAGCTTTTATTTTCAAAATTTGATATAGAAAAGATTATTCGAGCAATAATTAGATGTTCAATTAAACATAGAGCGAATTCCGCCGATTTCTTTTTAATTCATCTATTTTTCCAAAGAAATACAATACATGCCACGTGAAATAAAAGGAGGATGGGAACGATGAGGAATGGAAGGAGAACGAAATAGGCGGATCGAGCTAGCCGCCGAGTTGGCGCGCAAATAGGTCGGGGGCAATGACCAGCTCGACAATGCTGAACTGAAAATTTATTGAGGACGCTGTCGCCGACTCTCGCACATTGCGCAAGTACAATCCGCATCGGACACGTCGCCCGCGCTCATTAATCGTAATTGAATCTCGGAGAAAAGCAAGAGCGCGCGTCTCTGATGCGAGGCCTTTCCGCGACAAGTCGTCGCCACGTAAACTACTTTCGATTTTCACTATCTCCGAAAACTTTCTAATTCAGTGGCAGAAATATTGCAGGCGAACGACAGACAGCAAAAGTATTACTACATATGATCGATGCGATGCCAAATGCAAGAAACTTTCTATGTAGAAAGGATAGAATCGAGTTAGAATACGGAAGCAGCAGTGTATACCTACCCGGTCGCATCCCCGTTTTATGTAAATCGATTTACCGAATCTGGCTTGAGAAGAGATATTTGACAAGTATTCAATACATTAAATGTGTCAATACATAAAACGTTTTTTTATCTTATAATTTAAAGATAGTCGTTTACTGCGCTAAATACTTTGAGCGTTACTTTCTGTTTGCCATTTTATAAAAGTAAGTGTCGCAAAAACAAGAGCGATAGACGAAGAGAGGTACGATCGAAAATAATCGAGCAGGTTTCGCAAGACGACACGGTCCAACGCGTAAAGCAAGGCCATCGGGTCGTAGGCATGGCCTGGTTCCGCCTGTTGCTGACATGAGGAGTACAAACCACTGTTTACCGTGGAGTTAACAGAATGCCAGAGGAGAGGCGTTCTCCGACAGCCGCCGTCTCTACTGACGTAAGCAATGCTAAGTTATTTGTGTTAAGTGCGCAATAGTCGAGAGATAAAAAGAAATCTGATGTAAGAGATGATTTCTGATATTCTAAAATAATTTAATATTTTTTATGTTTTTTAACAATCCTCTAATTCAATTTTTCTTAACGTTGATCCTGATATTGTTGATTTAATAAAACGAATTGACTTTTTTTCTAATTTCTTTATATATTTCACACACACACACACACACACACACACACACACACACACACACACACACACACACACACACACACACCCACACACACACGCAC
>Ga0157364_1000257_pt1 | contig 31223 bp, 22 predicted proteins | sample AttsexASBM2_FD_111476 | JGI IMG/M metagenome (GOLD analysis project Ga0157364, IMG submission 111476) | Fungus gardens microbial communities from leaf cutter ant in Ribeirão Preto, State of São Paulo, Brazil - Atta sexdens ASBM2 | ecosystem: Host-associated > Fungi > Mycelium > Unclassified ...
AAATTGGATCGATTCGTGGATAGCCTCAAAAGATGACCAGTTTTTTCGACGCGGGATTCGTACGCTACCGAAAGATGGGAGAAAGTAGTGGCCAGCGATGGACAATACTTTGAATCATAAATGAATAACCAGTTTTTTACAATAAAGCCTCGAATTTCGGAAAAACGGCGGAAGCAAAGTTGTACACCTAATATCAAATAACATTGTTTTGTGTATCCATGAATTGTGCGATCAATCGAATCCCAGCCACTTGACATACATCTTGTCTCCCTTCCTGCGCAGTACTTTCTCCATAAGATCCGGATGAGTGACGCAATTCATGCTTATAGAACGCTTGAACGACGGATTTTCCGCGACAATTCTCGAGGTTAATATTGTAGGTAAATATTGTAGGTTACGGGATTAGTACATTGCACCTTAACGATCGTAAACATCTCAGTGGTCCAATTTGGCGTGTAACCCTTCTCAAAAATCTTCTTGTACTTGCTCACGCTCGAATCGCTACTTTTGCACGATCCGGGATCTTTATCGCGCTGTACACTGTGTCCAAAAGTCTTTCGGTGATCGCGGGAGTTACGTCGGCGGGTTGCATGCACGGTGCGATGTTTGCACGCGTTGTAATCTGACACGAAACGCGGCAGCTCGTCGATTGTAATTGCCATTGAGCGTAAACATCTTCCACATATCGTTCTTAAGCGTGCGACTGAACCGCTCGATCATTGACGCTTTCAAAGTCGAATACGTGGAATAGTGATTAACATTGTGTTTTTTCAAGATTTTTCTGCATATCAGCGTTGTAAAACTCTTTCCCCATATCCGTTTGTAAATTTTTCGAATATCTTCCACTCGCTCGAATTAGCATTAGCCGTCTCATTTCCACCCTTGCTCTTGAGCGGCCCACGTGTACTTGCTCAACACATCGATGTGTGAGTATGCAGTGGTGGCCTCTGTTGAAGCTCGAATACGGACGCATCTCGACGATATCAGCCTGCCACAGATCGTCATATCCCCGGACTATGACGCGCCTTCGTGGAAAATTTCTTCTCACCAGAGCATGCAATTCCTCGACGAGTCGATGTTTCTCAGAGTTAATTTTTTCTCTGTTTTTCTCAGATTTTTTTTTCATGATTCGACGCGTAATACACAAGATACAAGAAAATAATATATTTTTTCTCTAATGTCACTCGACTGACTCGTTTCATGGATACGCGATTTAATTTATAATAACACCAGTTTCACGAAATTCTTCGATGATCGACAGCATCTCGTTATCATGAGCGTTGTTGCTTGCTCGGTGCGAAGTGTTGATGATTCAGCAATAGGAGATGATCAGCTCGTTGGGATCATTCCAGTGCACGTAATTGATCACGTTGTCATTCAATATCATTGCGTGAGATAATCTCTTTCCAGATTTTCTTTTCTTCTTCTGTTTCTTGAGTATGACCGACATCGGCGCAATTACGTGTTTGTACTTGTATCCCCTGTTGCTCAATAATCGACTCTGCGAATGGTACTTGTATTTGTGCGCGTTCGTCACCAATAGCATGCTCTTGTATTTGTGCATATCGTTTTCCGTCTCGTGTAGAAAACATCGTCGAGAATTTTCTTGAAAATCAACTCATAAAGACCGAGTATGCCGGCGTATCGTACGCCATCGATAATTGTTCCCGTTATTCATTCGAAACGTTTATTGCCAAACATCAGTCCACCCTTGTTAACGCCATACACATGCTCTATACCGCTCTCTTTATCTTGCGCTCCCCTCAGGACAGCCTCGACGTTTTTGACCTAGCGGGCCCAAACCAGCTCGTAACGCCTCTCGACCTTCCGACATTCGCAGCTGATTTTGAATCTTCGTCGCTACCGAATCTTCCATCGTTTCGAAAACATTCTCCAACGACTCTATCAACAGTACGATTTTGGCACACGGGGTGCAGGTTACATTATCAGTTGTACACGCAATGCAATCAATTATCGGATTTATGTACGAGTCATGGAACGCTCGAACGTTTCGCTCGCTTCTTCTCTCTCCTCTTGCTCCTTTTCCTCCTTCCATTCACGTTTAGAGGCAGACGGTGCATCTTCGTCGCGCGAACGCCGGGACTCATACATAAATCCGATGATTGATTGCATTGTGTGTACAACTGTCAACGAAAAGTCGCAGCGGCTTAATAAGAGGTTTAAAATGTCTGTCTAACGCAATGCCCTCCTCGATTCTTCAGAGCACAATGTTTTTTTTTGGATCGACTCGCTCGTCTTCTCGATCTCCCTCGCAATTTTTGTAGACGCTCGCATGTCTACCATGTTCGTCTCTGACTAAGTATCGACAACGACTGGTCACGATATCGCGAACTCGTTAAATCCTTTTCTGCGTTATCCATTTGCGCACTGTCTTTGTCTATTACTAGAAATCCATATTTTTGTTGCCAACAGTCGCAGCACAACGCGCAAAATTCGTCGTACATGTCGGTATTTACATAATCGTTGTAAACGTGTTTCAATTGGTACTGTTCTATTTATAGATCCTATAACAGAATCAGCAATTGTCATGTATAAGATGTTTAGATATTCTCGCGTACGTCTGACAGAGATAGAAGCAGTCGACGTTCGCGTGGCAGCCCATCGAAATATTCTCTCACCGCATCCTGCTTGTCGCATGCCACGTCATCAAAGATAAAAATAGAATTTGAGCGCGCCTCGCTCGGTGGAATAACGTCGCTGATGTTGGAGAACGTAAAGAAGCAGATTTCGTCAATAGTAAACAAATTTTCGAGATATTGATACTTCGACTGTTGCAACGATTTTGAATAGACGTATATGAAACATTCTCGAAACATTCTCGCCGTTCGGGCTCTCGAGTAAGCTTATGAGAACGTTAGTTTTACTATAATTCGACGGGTCGCAAATGATCACGCGTATAATACTCGACAGCACTTCGCCGTGCTTGCGCTTCTCCGCCCCCATCATTCGCGATTTCGCGTCGCAATTCATCGTCAGTGGTTGCAGCACGAATTTCATGCTCACACTACGGGATGTGCGCTGTCGACCGCTTATTTAAAGGCGCGCGAATCTACGAGTTGAGCAGTAGCAAAATGTATCTCGTGCTCTGTCAGCCTTCCGATATTCGAGACTTGAGCGCCGAGCAGTTGCAATATATATCGTAGATCGTACTCTTATGGCGATTACATCGAACATGTCTGGGACAAGTTTCCGGAACACGCGAAGACAAATTCGGAGATTCGAACCTATCGTCGCTGCAACGAACTATAATCAGCCGTGGCAGCGGACGTACATAGACAGTCTCCCATCTAAGATAAAAGATTGTAGCGAATGTCAGCGTCGGACGGCAGTCTGTTGAATTGAGCGATAAACGCGCTTCCTTTCGAGTTACATATTCCGGGCTATCAGTTTTGTGAACACTCGCTTAGCGATTAGTCAGAGGTGACACGGGTATAAATCCGCTGGACGCGGCGTGTCGAAAACACATTGCGTATTCACACAGCAACAATCTCACCGATGGACACGCGGCAGACAAGGTATTCGCCGATAAAATGCTAGGATGCGTCACCGTAAGAGATTCGGTTCTGAGCGAGAGAACCACCACTGCTGCCGTTTAAGCAGCGATGAAAACCAAGAACAAGAACAAGATCGGCATGAGCATGAATTCGAAGAAAACGACGAAGAAAAAGACAACGAATAAACGAATAAACGGATATACCGACAACGAAAAAAGGCGGCGTGTTACCTTTTCTGCCAATGTTAGGCGCGCTCGGATTCTTGATTGGCGGAGCGGCTAGCGTGACGAAAGCGATAAACGATAGCAAAGCCGCACAACATCAGCTCGTTGAGATGCTGCAACATCACGATCACGCGATGGAATAGGGCCGAGGATTGTATCTCGCTTCGCACAAATACGGACTCGGACTGACGATAGAGTACAATCGCACGTCCTATCAGACGTACGATCAGAGCTTCTGCGGACAGATGTATCTGCGATTTCTACAAATGGTAGACGCGCGTGAATTTAAAAACGAAATTCTGTGAAATCTCGGTATTAGTCAAACGCTTTTTCCGTACTACAATACCATGAGATACGAGATTAGATGTACATATAGAATAAACTTTGACAAGTCCAATAGCATTGGATCGCTGACACTTACGTTGAGCGGGAAGAGCATCCTCGCGACGAACTTTGCCTTCATAAATTTGAATGACGGCGATTACGAGCTCGGTCTGGGGATTTTTTAAATTTACCACACGATATCGAATGTAAACGAATCGAACAATAAATTTTATTTCAGCAAAGACGACGCAGAAATTACAATTCCCGAGGATTCGTACAAAATGCAAGACATAAATGAATTTTTGAAACGTACGATTTTACGGAAACGTCTGCACTGCGACGCGTTTGAAATCGTTGATGTAGTGTGACAATTACAACAATAACAATAGCACCGATGAAGATGGAGAATACCTGATTACGCTCCGCACAAACTACAATACCATGAGATACGAAATTAGATGTACATATAGAATAAACTTTGACAAGTCCAATAGCATTGGATCGCTGCTGGGATTCTCGTCGAAACGTATACTGTGGCGAAAATGGCACGAATCGGATATGTCGATCAACATAATGAACGTAAACGTTATCCGTGTAGAACGTGACCGCGGGCGCGTACACAATACACGAACACTTTCGTCGAGCCGCTAGGATAAGATATCAGAGAGGCCGGCGCAAATCATTTATCTGCCGATCATCGCACGGAGCATTACAGATCTAGCAATACGCGTCGTCGACCAGAATGGACGATTGCTCGATTTTCGCAGAAAGAAGATCACTGTCAGATTGCATGTGCGACAACAACGCGAGCGTGAGATGCTCATATTGAATGGAGAGGAGCGCACGCAGAGAGATAACGCATTCTTTACAAGGCTAGTAACTCAATACTCGATAACATTCGCTCATCCAACTGCATCAGCAAGAAGAAAGTCAGCGCGTTGTTAAATTTTTACAATCTTTGAGATTCGCGGTGCACAATTTTTGAGTTTGATATTTTGAATATTACCGACGAGCTGATCTTTGATGATCGTATCGTTAAGATTGAGACTCACACGTACAATCCGTTCGCCAATATAACATTCGGATACAGCGACGAGATAAGAATACCCATACAGCAATAGGATGTGTATACGTTACTGTGCGAAAGTTTTCTCTACATCGAAGGAAGACTGACGGTGAAAAAGAAAAACGATCAGAAACTTGTAAATAATTGCGTGGCGTTTATGTTTGATGAAATTCGATATGAACTCAACGGAGATTGACCGCAACTGAAACGCATAACTAGTATGCTCAAGAATTACGTATCAATGATGAAACATACGATAAAGCTTGATTGCGCTGAATGCTAGATGTCTCGTATCAAAGTCGTAATTATCGATGAAAACTAAAGTTATCTTGGAATTTTATATGTAAAAGCGTATATTTTATTCGTTTCAACAGTTGTCATTTGTGATCGTGTGTTTCTACTCTCATTTTATGTACCATTTACTTACTGTCGAGACAACATAACTTAACTACACGCAACATAAATTAACGTATCATTCCTCATTTCTGACGTCACGACCAACATGGCCGCCGCGATTAATCAGAAGCCATAAGTGATATATATTAATCGATGAAGAGAGGAGAGAGACACTCAAAGTATGAAATGAAAAATTTTAATTTGATAAAGAGGCTGCGGTTTAGTATTTTTAACTGTAACTTTCCATCTGACGTTTCAGTACATTTTCTTTTATAATGGCATCAACAGGCATAACATATGTATTTAAATGTTAAGTGAGGTTCTTGTGGAACTACTAAGCTCTTGTTCCAAGAAATCTAGTATTTTCTCAGCCAATGTTCATGCGACTGGATTTTTAAATATTTTCTATATTGCTCACAGTGAATTTCATCACGACCAGTAGCTACTTCGAGATGACTCCAAAAGTACTCAGAAAAAAGGTGGTTTATCTCGATTGGTACACCGCTTATCCACCCTCCCCCCCCTCTCTCCAGGGCGAATTCCAGGGGCATCACCATTATTACAAACAATTCCGAATTTCTGTGACATGACGGCATGAATCGCAACTAGGAACTTAGCCGGATTAATGAACTGTACCAAACATTTTATTATTTCAATGTCTTTGTACAATCCGTTACCGTCGTCACCGCGAACAGATGCCCTGAACGCAAGGAAATTGGATAAGACTAGTGGTACACTAGTGGAAACGCAAAGAAATTGGATAAGACTAGTGGTACATGGTCATAATAGCGAACTTTGGATAGTTCTAGCACTCAGAAAACCTCTCATATAAAATTGAGCTTATGAAATTTTTGATTCTCTTTTGCCTAAACCTTTTGCCTATACCTTAGGCATATCTCAAAGTTGTTCGTCCGGAGCTCAAATTTCTCTGAAAAATTGGCATCCTTTAACAACTAAATTAATTCTGCATGTTAAACTTAAAATATAAGTTTCTTATAATAGAAACAGCCTAAAACATATTTGAATTTGCCGCGCTTTTGGTCGATGGGATGGGGCTTAACATCAAAGCTTGGATACATGTACCCCTCTTTCTGTTACATGGGATAACTATCAGTCTGAAGTTGCTAGCAGTCCATTATACAGTCAAAGGAGTGTTCAGTCGAGAACTCTGCGTTGACGATGGCGACACAAAAGACGGCGGCTTGACGAAACCGGTAACCACACAAGCACGAGCCCATGTATATGTGTTCTCGACACACCGAAAGCAAGCACTTGTTGCTCGTGCAGAGTCATTCAATGTTGGTAATCATACGATAATTATCACCCTGCTGCAAATTCTTATAGGAAATTTTCCTATGGATTTGTCTAACCATGGGTACCCGTGATAAATTCGACTGGTCCCCATGAGAGGAGGCTCCTCCCATCTTGTTATAAACTCCCATGAGTTTTTTCCTGTAGAGGACTGTAAGATTCTAGCTGTGTTCCAAAATTTACTGCCAGTACTGAAAATCTATAGTTTTCGTTATGTGCACTATAGATTTTCAATACTGACAGTAAATTTTGGAACACGACCTCTGTAGGAGCTTGTATAATGTAAACAAAATGAGAAATAGAGAAAACAATAGAGAAAAATATCGGGGCATTCCTCGTTTTGAACTTAGGGCTCTCCTCCGAGTTGATAGACTTCCGTCCTGCTGCTACACAGCTCTGACGCTGATAGCACTCTGTTGTGCCTATTTCTTCTAAATTTCTTACAATAGGTACCTGTAGAATTTACACAGCATGTATATATAGGATAACATGTGAAATTTTTCTATAAAGGTTTTTACATAGGAATCTATGGCATCCAATCCATGAAAAGAGGCTCCTATAAGATCGCATAAAAGAATGATGTGCATGTTGATACAATCCTAAATGATGTCCCGTATTTGGGATTATTTTTGTGTGCAGATAAAGTAAACTGAAGTCGAAAAGTCTTGTATTATTTCATAATTTTCACAATAGTTAGTTTATAAAAATTATCGAATAAGCGGGTAAAATCGACGCATAAGACAACTTTAAGATATTTTTCAGAGTTCTTTATGACATATTTTAAAGAACTCTTAAAGATACCTTAAGGTTATAAAGATGCAATACTAGCAATATCAGGCTGCTCTTAGCTGATGAAGTAAGGTTTACGAACTGCAAGGTTTACGAACCGTTGGCATTCCAAGAATGGATTTGGACACGGAGGAAACCCATGAAACGCATAATCTTTATACAGAAAGCCCCGTGAAAGCCTCAAGAATAATACCTTAAAGTTGTCTAATGCGTCGATTTTAGACATTCTGCTTATTGAATAATTGCAATAATTAACTGCCAAATGATAGAAGACTTTCCGATTCAGTTTAATCCGCTCTATCTGCCCACAAAAATAATTCCAAATATTTTAAGATATCCTATATAGTCCCAAAATAGTCACAAATATTCTGAGAACCCTCCCTTGTATAGTCCCTATAATTTATTTATAGAGTGCGTACACAAAATGCTATAATAATAGCCGATTGATGTAATTCCACGTAAAAATCTAAAATAATTTTTCCATAACTCTAAAAACTGAAAATCACATGTAATAAACAAGTTTAATGACTCAAAAAAGTCATGAATATATATTTTCTTTATGGCAGTCAGGATTTTTTATCTAACGTGGAACGTACCTCATTTATTAATTATTATCGTGACTTTCAATTTATAGAAGTTACGAATTAATCTCTCAAGTTGATATAGATATCATAGGAATGTGGAAGAGATGCCTCATGAGAACTAAATACCTATACGATACTACATTTTGACGTATAGGAACATGTAGGTGCATATAGAACAGAGGAGATGTGCATACATATCCTATAGGCATTTTCACTCTCCATGGGACAGCTCTTCTTTGTCTTACGTATGCCTACATGTTATTATATGTCTAATTGGTATCCTATAGACTTTTTAGTTCTCATGGGGCATCTGTTCCATTCCTATGGCTATCTCTATTATCCTATTTGCATTCCTACGTATACCTATGCATGCTGTGCAAATCTTATAGGTAATTACACAAACTCCTACAGAATCTTATTGTCCTCTATAGGAACCCATAAAAGAACCCAAATGGGAATTTGCAGGGCGTACACGTACAATAATTTCACTTAAGATACGAAAATATGATAATTTTTATATTTCTGATTTGTTACTTTTCTCTTAATTTTTTATTTTATATACATATTACCAACAGAGTAAACAGTATGTAGTTAAGTTGAAACTAAACTGTAATTATATAATTCTCATAGAATTCAATACATATTACTATCGAATGTCAATAGTAACTTATCACAGGCCAGATATGTTAGTCAACTTCACGCGTATTGTGCGACACTAGTCGACTTTATATTTCTTAAATCTACTAATCTAGGTTTCTTAATCTAAGTTTTCAGCACTGCAGCAGCGATAACGGCATTGAATGCATTCAGTCCCATCGCTCATTGAGCGCTCAGTGAGTTATTGTATCTGTTTGATCTATATTTTTAGTTCTAACGGAATATGCCAATCAGATGTATTAGCTCACTGAGCGCTCAATGAGTGTTATAATATTGATAACTAAATGCACCCGCCATCCTCGCGACCGCGAGTTATGGACTATAAGTGATTGCTAAATGTTGCGCCTAAACTTTTTGTAAATACTTTCTCATAACGCTCACACCTCACACCTAGTTTGTTTGCGAATAGCTAAAGAGAATCGACAGTACCAATTCTTGGTTGTCTTTCCATATTAGCTACAATTTAACATACTTTTTACAACATCAGTTCACAGTTCGGCGACAAATAATCTTATTTATTGTTTATAATTTATTCGCTAAAGTAACAGGTTGTTGTGATATGTTTCTGAAATGTACATTGATATTGATGATTGATGTACATGATACATTCTAACAATTATACGTTAATCATGATAACTGAGGTAGCATAGAAACTGATGGTTTTTTTCCTTTTATCTGCCGATATAAATTTCGATAATTAATTTCGTAATTATTTTTCTTGATCTCTTATACAGAATGAATTCAGAATCAAAAGAAGACATTCAATCTCTATTCGATACACCACCAAAGCCAAAGACAAAACAAATCAAAAACATCATCAACAAAAATTCCGAAATGCTTGACTTTTGGATGATAATTTTAAAACATGGCTTTCCAAAGTTCCTGACAATTCAACAAAAGCAAAATATAAATTTTGCAAGACTTTTACAGCTGAATTGGCATTAAAATCATTTGACATCTCAGAATCATAAGCGTAAATTTTTAGAGACTCAGCCAAAAATACTTTTCTTTCCAAAAGTGAAAGAAATATTGCAAAGGAATTAAAAAATTTGAATTAAAATTATGTGCTTTTCTGCTGAATATAATATATCCTTCAGGGCTTTAGATCACTTAACATACTTGATAAAAGAAAGTGTAACCGATCTGAAATTGTAAGAGGAATACAATTGAAATAAAAAAGAATTGTAATTGTTACATCCAAGCTCCGCATGGAGCTGAGGGAAAGGACCCATGCAAATCAAGAAGTACTTCGCTTCCTGAGGATTCTAACGAGTCGGAGGAAGTGAAAACCTCAACTCATGCTCCGCTAAACAGACACACGAGTCGGATGTACTTTAAAGGGCCTCAAATTGGGTCAGTGTGCCGGGAGGGCGCACTTTAACGCCAATATGTCTGTATGCTTTGGCTTTCGGTTATGAAACTTAATCCAAGTAGGAGAGGGCGAAGTGCAACCGCGGGATAGCTTACAATAAATATAAGGAGAGGTTTTTCAAATTAACAAACGAAGGTTAAATTTAATAATACTATAATAAAAGAAATATTTAGCACATCTTTGTTAAGTATAAAGTACAATCCTTCTTTGGTTCTTTATTCTTATAAAATATATGGTCATACGCATTTATGTATGTGTGAGTGTATGTGGAAAAAGAGTTGTGTGTAATATGGACTTATTTTGTGTAGAGAATTTGGAAGGAGGAAGGGAAAATTAAAATTGTGTAAGCTCATATGGTTGAAGAAAAAGAGAATCAAGAATGGGAATGAGAGATAGTGTGGGGACTGAAAATAAATAAGTGGATCTTGCGATGCTGACTATCACTCGATCATTAGTGAAAGGAATAAAGTAGGACCTGTATTCCCACAATTGATGGGCGTTATGGAAGAGGAGAGGAAGTTAACTAGCGGGGGACTAAACGTCAGTTTGAACAGGAAGAAAGAATTGAGAGGGTGATATGCGAGATGGGAAATTCCTCAATCGGGGATGATGATATCGGATGTGAAACAGGGAGAGAACTGGACAGGAAGAGATCATTGAAGAAGTCTAGGGAGGCAGGGGAGTAAGAAATTTCTAGTAGCGGTGATAGAATCGAAGCCGAAGGCTGAACGATCGAAATCTGTTCTTGGGTCGATATCTGATTAGCGAAAATTGTTCTCGAGAGTTTTCGGTGTTAGAGCGGACATGGGCGGTGAGTCGACGCGCATTGTTAGTCCCCGCTAAATGGACGGTGACGAGAAACGGAAAAACACGTGAACACACTAAAAATTTGATCATCTTTAAAGAGGGAGCACACAAGAAAAGGAAGAACTACCCAGTGCACTGCAACGAAATCAAAGACTTACTTGACGATAATGATGTATAGAATGTCCGAGAGATCGTTGAAAAGGGTGCCATCAACTGTGGGATGCTGGACGCCAAGTTCACTTCATCAAGTTCCCCAGTCAGTCAATGCCGTTGGTCTTAAGGTTGGTCTTGATGAAGTATGGTTTTACTAGATTGCACTGACTCTACTGGAAATAAAGTCCTTTCCCAAAAGCCTTTTTCAAAAATCCCGACACATTTATAGTTTCCAAAAACTCAGAAAAAAATCACACTGAGAACCGCAGAATCGCGGTTTTTATACTAATCACTCCCGATTACTCAAGTTCGGATTGATGGAATAAGTTTCGTTAACTAGTAGGATTTTTCTTTGCTCTCGGATTTGTTGGGGAAAGAAAGATTTTGGGAAAGAAAGAACCGGAGTCTGTAGTACGGGAAGTGTTATCCTTAATTTGATGACTTTAATACTTATGGAAAAACGCACGTGCAGTGCATCAAGAAAGCGCACGTGCAGCATCGGCACGAGACAGAATCTATCCTTGAACGTCGCATGTCGCTTCTTTGTGATCATGGACTCGTGAGAATCGTCCGCGACTTGACCATTAAAAAGTATCTCGCCGATCTTACGCTTCCAATGACATATTTATTATTACTTTAGTCACAATCCGAGCACAAACTCGGTGTCCTTTTGGTCCTGCCGTTCGTGCACCGATTTTTATCTCGGAGCGACATTTATAAAGAGATACTGGATTCTTCGTTTTAGTCTTTAGTATGGGAAAAGAAAATTTTTAGTTTTCTCGAGGCTATAACGCTCAACTTGTTCATTATTCGCAGCTGTCTCTTTATTTCAATGAATTCCAGATCTCCGCTAGACGTAACATAATAAAGAATGTTATCAGAAAAAGGATATTTATGGAATAAATTATGATTGTGTTACTTCAGTGTACTAATAGATGAAAGTAGATATTGCTGCTGTTAAAACGACGTGCATTATAGTAAAACGACGTGCATATATAGTAAAATAAGCTATTTAATTAATAATGAATTAATAATGAGTTAATGATCCGTCAGAATGACATATAAGGAAATATTTTCAAATAAAAACTGAAATTAAAAAATAAATTAAAAATTTAAATCTTTTTTAAGAAATAATTCACTTGATCATTGTAAATGATATATTTGCTTTTAATAAATTAGCATTATCTTTTTAAAATTAACGCAATTAAAATCTTTTTTGTTAAATGGTTTGTTTAATTTAAAAATATAACAAAATGTAATGAAATGTCCTTTAAATATAATAAAATATAATAAAATATAATAAAAAAAATATTTGAATTGAAGTAAAAGAAGCTTATTATATATTAAATTTAAATAAGTTCTTTCATTAAATATAATAAATCATTAGATTTAAATTAATAATAAGCTTTTAATTTTAATAAACATTTCAATTAAAATAAAACAAGAATTTGTATTTACAGATACTTTGACATCGAAGAACTTCAGGTTGATAGTAAATTTTGGGATTTATGCCAGGTGTTCGGAAAAGATACAGATGCTAAAGAAGCAATTGCAGAACATTTGTTCAATTTATTAAGGATTAGAATCTCAAGATATCTCATTCGATAACATCATGGAATTTGCATCATAATGCATGCAGATGGATGCAACATAATGATGGGCCAAAACTCAGTTGCCAGTAGATTTATGGAAAAATATCCCGGTATATTCATTTTTAAATGCATTTGTTACTCGCTTTGCCTGTGTGCTGCGTGAAGCGTGTAAGGAATTGCCACTTGCGAAGTTTTAGCACGCAATATATATAACAAATTTAAAAACAGCAAAAAGGCAACATTTTCAAGAATTTCAAGACTTTTTAGATATCGAAATTCATAAGATCCTCCGACCTTCGAAAACTCGATAGTTAAACTTATACGCTGTCGTTGACAGAATTCTTGAACAATGAGATGCACTGCAATTATATTTTAGAGAACAGATGCTCATTGCACGCCTGTATTCAGTTGAGCAAAGCTCAACTGTTCAAGCTTTCGACAATCCGATTACAAAACTTTACTATTTATTCTTGCAATGGATTTTGTCAAAATTTACTAATTATTCAATCGCGATCAGTTGTTCGAGTCTACATGAGAAAATTTCTAATTAATTATCGAGAGCTTTTAATGACATATCTATGTAAAAATTACATTTATTAGACTACCCTGAAAAATATTGATTTATGTAATGAAGAAAAATGTTTACGATTTAAACAAATGTACTTTGGGGTTAAAATCATGGAAATGTTAAGTACTCCTGCGATTAACAAAAAAGAACATTTAAAAGCAAACTTTCGATCAACGTGCGCTAAATTTTTTGCCGTCGGATGTAATCAGATTAAATAAAAGTTCAATTTTGATGATCCAATTCTAGTGCTTGTGACAAATTTAAGTTCATTTAAAGCTATGTTCCGAAATATTAGAAATAATACGCCAAGTTTATTGATGAAATTTTTACCACATATCCTGAACAATATCAAGATATTGATGTCAAATGGCTCCAATTACCTTTGTATGAATTAGGTGGATATTAATCCTAAAGAAAACGTTGATTTATTTTGAGTAAAATTAATGATCATTGACAATAGTGATCAAGGATTAACATTCAAGAGAGAGAAATTCTCTAAATTTATACTTGACGTTTTCTCTCTCTGCCTCAAATGCAGATTACGAGCGATTGTTCAGTCAGATTAATTTAATCAAAACAAAAACAAGAAATAAATTAATTACTTCAACTATCAATGGCCTCTTTCTGACAAAACAACGAATACAAGGCAATTGTTAAATTACGAATCATCCAAGAAAGATATAATATAATTGCATGACAAAAGCATCTCATGTACCCAAAAATAACTGACATAAACAAAGGTACTTCTAAACTAAAATCTTCTGACGTTTATGAAGAGAATGAATTAAAGAAAGACAACATGAATTAAATGATTTTAATGATATTGTTATTTATTAAAAATTATAGAAATTATAGAAATTAAATATGAATTTTAAATATTATTTCTTCTTTGAAGTCTGTTCGTTTATAATTTGCGAGTTATATATTATTTAGTCTTGTTAAAAATTTATCTCGTTAAAGATTCGTTCTAGTGGCTTAATCTGTGAAGTGAAATGACTAATTAATGCTACTACAATAAATATGAAAAAATATATAATACATATGTATTACATATATACTACATAAAATATACATATGTACTACATACATAAAAAATTGTTTTGTGATAGTAACAGTACAAGTGAACTTATACTGTCAACATATGTAAAAAGCTACATTTGTACCATTTCTTTCTTTTAACATTTGTTTTAAATATACTGAAATAATCACTTTCCAATGTATATTTTTAATTTGGATATTATAGAAATATAATTTATTCTATAGGATGTTTAAGCTCTTGCAATCAATAAAAAATATTGATTATTGCAATGATGTATTAAGGGGCTTCTAAAAAAAAGTGCTAAATGGGTAATTTCAGCGAAATCGGTTGAGAATTGATCGAGAAATTTCTGATCTATTTTAAAAGCTGATTTCAGCCTAAATCACTTCAACGTTAAGTAATAAATAAAGTTGTTATTTCTGACCGTCTTAATTACGAATTAAAATCTTACATATTCCGTATTTAAATTTTGTTCGCGCGCGCGCGGTGAATAAAAATGTGTGTATGTACGATAATTATGATTACGATAATTTTAAGGCCCTAGTACAATCGACCACTGCTTCTAGGTTACTAACATTGGAATCATTCTAATGAGAGTCGAGACACAAAATTGGAAGGACACCATATTTATCGAAAACGATTAATAATTCTTATTCTTTTTTAATAAATGATACCTGCCCTTGGAAAAATAAGAAGGAAGCTAATACGGTCAAAATCAGACTAGCGATAATTATTTTAAAATAATTAATTCAAATCAAAGCGAAAAAAGCTCCGTCCCGGCTATCTGGATAAATGTGGTACTACACCTATAAAAATTACTCTTACCTATTTATTTACATTCTAACGCATTAACAAATTGAAACTGAATTGGCGACACCAATCACGAAGAAGACCGCTTGACTCTTACTAGAGACTCTAACTCTAGTGCGAGAGTGCGTGCATGCATTACAGGCTGTAATAAAGTAAAGCTCTATATTAATAAATAAAGTACATTTCTTTGATCTAAAAATAATCGAAATACCGACAACTTTCCTATTAGATCACCATCTTGGACCTAGTTGTCTGTAATCCAATAAGTATGTAATAACTTAGTATTATTAGTACGTGAGTATGGTTAGTAGGTTCAATATAGCGGACTTTTGCATTACTTTATTAATATAGGCCGATATTCATAATAGACTCTTATTTCAAGACCGTCTAAATAATATCTTAAAACGCTAATGCAGCCTTCTGATTAGTTAGTGACTTTTTAAGATCCATAGAGCTTATACTACTGGAGGGGAAACTATCTATCCAATCAATGAGTGAGAAAGACTGAGAGACAGAAGATGTATATTTCTGTCCTGCTCAGTAACTTTTCTTTTTTCGATAGAAGAGGATAGAAAGATATATATTTCTGTCCTGCTCAGGAATTTTTCTTCTTTCTCGTATGCCAAAAGAGGATAGAAGCGGACAGAAATACAACTTCTGTCTTGCTCACAGCTTGACGTCCGTGTTCTCCCTGCAGTAATATAAACTCAATGGCCTAGTTTTCATCAAGGATTTAATCCGGATCAGAATGTAAGAACCAATCAACTATGGTTATAGTAAATAGGAGATCGTTAGTCGCTTAGGGTTGAAAATATTTAAAAATTTTAACATATTTTATTATACATATTATACTTCTATATATGTATACATATGTAAAATATGTAAAATATATTAAAATTTTCAACATTTTTGAAAAAATTTTACAAAGGCGACTATGACCGGTATGTTACTGAAGCTACATTGAATGCGCATGCATTTGAAACCTGGCCCGTCTAACAACACTGCATAGAGCTTTAGTAATACAGTAACATGCAATGCCTCGCCACGATAAATGGCTAAATTTATAGGCGTGGAAAAGACATTTCGACGACAAAATTTGTGTTGCATGTCGTTATTATTTACTTAGGACTATATCTTATTTGAGGAAAATTTTATTCGAAATATATAGTACATGTAACATATAAATGTTCCTACAGAGTAAAATGTTCCTCGGAAAGGAAGTTTTGGAACGTTTTTTGTGGAGCCTTAATTGTGAAAAATATAACTTGTCTCGTAATTATGGAAATTCTAAAAATGGACGGAAACTACAGTTATCTTGAAATTTTATACGTAAAAATATATATTTTAACAACTGTCAGACCGTGTGTTTTCTGCCCGGAAAGAGGCTCTCTTTATGTATCTTTTAAGACCATTTACGTGGGTCGTCTGATAAGTTTGATAAATTTCCATGAAATGGCGCTACAATCCATTTGATGACGCGACATCTCGAAAGATCCACTCTTCGAGATCCCCTTCAGGCCAAATTTCAGCCAGAAAGGACACATAATTCACGTTTGGTAGTCATTTGAAGCGAGATTGGCGTGCAAAAAAGTGCTCTTCCATCAAGACAACGCGCCGTCCCACAAGTCGACCGTTGCAATGATAAAACTACGAATTGGGCTATGAATTGATTCCTCATCCACCCTATTCTCCGGATTTGATCCCATGTGACTTCTTTCTGTTCCCAAACTTAAAAACTTGGCTCGGTGGGAAGAAATTCTCGTCAAATGAGAAAGTCATTGTCGCCGTCAATGAGTATTTTGCAGACTTTGAGACAGCCTACTACCAAACATAAATTATGCGTCCTTTCTGGCTGAAATTTGGCCTGAAGGGGTTCGAAGAGTGAATCTTTCGAGATGTCGCGTCATCAAATGGATTGTAGCGCCATTTCATGGAAATTTACTTATCAAACGTATTTACTGTCAAAGGAAGAAAAGACAATTTTCATTGATTTATAAATATTTTAAAGCGATCTCGTCATTTAGATTTGTCCAAATTGTCTTTATTTATAAATGACATGTAAACCATTTATAAATGGTTTACATGCAACATAAATTAATATCCCAGATAGCAAGGGATCGTCTATTTGACATAATTAATTGGTCGTTCATAACAAATCTGACGTCCTATCATCGTAAAAGTGACATGGATTTGTCACAGTCATATAATGTCACATTAACCAACTTTGAAAATATGTCATTATTTTTATATTATTAACGATATAAATGATGTTATTAATTGATCTATGTAGGATTTGCAATTATGTTCTTGCAAAAAAAAACTCTTTTTTTTAATTTTTTTATTTTTGTACAAAATACATTTTATGATTTGTAACAATTTGTATTTTTAGGTGCGACCGATCTCGAAGGACTCAATGGACTAAGTTACTTAGTCCAAACGCTCTCTATTTAAAGGCTTCACAAATGTTTCTGGAAAATTTGAGTTGTTAAACGAATATCTTCCGTTTTTAGAAAATCTTATTTCTATTCTTATCTTAAACGTCCTTTGTCCATAAGTAAATGGACAAGAGTCACAAAAAAACGAAACATAAGGAAAATAAAGAAAAGGTCATATTTCTAATCCTAAGATTTCTTATCCTAAGATTAGATTCTAATATATATGGATAATGATCACATCTTCCTCCTTATATAAAAATTTAATGTATTAGGTATGGGATATTAATATGGGAAAAAGTTCGTGACGTTTTTCTCGTTATATCTAACGGGAAAAACGCCACGAACTTTTTCCCATACTAATATCTTCAAATTTTATTTCTAACCAAATGTCTTAGTACTTCTGAATCTTGTCTAACTCATAGCTAGTAACTGGGGCGCGAATTGTGTAATGTTGTGTTGGAGCACGATTTCCAACATTACATTGATTATAACAATTTCCGAATAATTGCTCAAGTAAATTAATTATATTGATGAAAAGATCAATCTTATAAAGAAATATAAAGAACAGAGTATATAATAAGTCCTCTTTTCGGTAAATAAACAAAACATACAATAATACAATAAATATTTCGCTCTCTAAGGCTTTATTTTCCAACCGCTATTTATTATGTATGTTTTTATTATTGAGAATGATTCGATCGCGATCGAAACGTCTGCTAGCATTCTTTATTAAAATTTCAACTTAAAACATTTTTGTTTCCTTTTTGTTTTTTTTGTACTTTCTACTTATTCTGTTCTGTTTTTTTATATAATAATTTTTGGCTCGTAACTCTCTTTTTTCTTTGTTTTTCTGAAATTTATGAGCCTTATTACCAATCAGATAATTTAATACACGGGCAAAACTGTGCATTATACTTACGTTTATTTTCCTTTTATTTTTTCTTTTATCAAAAATAATTTTGGTGTTAATACTTGCAATTTACTTAAAGAACTATGTAATTTAATCAAATTAAGCGTAAATATTAGGGTCCGCATTAAATTTTTAAATTCGTGTTTCAAATTAGGTTTAGTTCCTCCACATTTATACAAATTCACCAAGGTCAAAGATTTTTCACCTTACAATAGTAACTCATATAAACGACTTGAAAATATTCAATTAAAATTTGTGAAGACAATCATGCGACTAGAATTGAAAGATGCCTATTCCTATTTACATATAACTAGAGTTATATTAATTATTAATATCTCTAATATTTTTAATATCTCTAACAATTCCTGTTGTTTTGCTTCCAAAGATGATGAGTTTTTCAAATATTTAGATCATATTAGTGGTTCTTATTTTCTTGAACAGATGAATAAAATAACATAAGAAAATCGATTGGTTAGTGAATAAAAAATCTAGTTTTTCTTATTCAAGAATCAGACCGATTTCATATGTCTGTACTGTTTCAAATGATCTTTGTAACAATTTGAACAATAAGAATCTACTCACTGTTTGTGAGGTCTCACACAACATTGAGGCTCACTATTCTGACACTGAAAAAGTCTACATCCATCCAAAAGAATTTAGTGAAACTTCTCCTTTAGAGATGTTACAAGACAACTGATTTGTCAATTTAAGTAATATCGACATTCCTCTCGAGGTTCAATACTTATTACAACTAGGTGAAAAATTTAGTCTTCCTATCAAGACAATAAAGAAAAAATCTTAGTTGAATTCATCAAACATATTAAAAGCGATATTACTGGTCGCCCTAAGAATATTGTCAACTTCGTTAGAAATAACTCCATTCCTATTCTCAATAGATTTTATAACAATTTCCCTTCTCCTAGTTTCAATGACAGAATAATTTTAGAATGGCTGCATCTCATTAAGATATTTATTAATGACCATCCAAATTTGCTTATTACCAATGCAGACAAAAATAATGTCACTATCGTTCTTGATAAAGATTCATATATATCAAAGGTGGAGGGGATTCTTTCGGATGTTGACACCTATTCTATTATTAGTAGGGATCCTACGAAAAAGTTGACACAGGACTTACGTATGCTTCTTATAAGATGGAAGGCCGTTGGTTTCATCGATAAATTGACATATAAAAGATTAATGACTTCGGATGGCAATATTCCTAGAACGTATGGATTGATCAAAATTCATAAAATTGGTAAACGTAAAATTGGTAACTCAATTGAGAGTCATTGTATCATCTATAAACAGTCCCTTGTACTATTTTTCTCTTTTTTTACACAACATAATTACTAAGAACATACATAAGCTCCTAGCTATATTAAAGACAGCTTCTATTTTGTAGAGAAATTAAATGCATGGCTTTTGACTCTAATTATATATTAGTTTCATGGACGTTATGTCTCTCTTTACTAATGTTCCAATAAATTTGGCTTTAAATAGTATTGAGAAGAGATGGGTTCACATATCCACAAAAACTAATATTTCAAAAGAGGAATTTATTACGGCTGTAAAATTTGTTTTGAAATTTGTTTTGTTCTACTTTTTTCATTTTTAATCATAAGTTTTATAAACAAATTTTGGTCCAATGGGTTCACCTTTATCTCCTATAATTGCTGACATACCATAGTAATACAGGATTTGAAAGAGATTGCCATCTCGAATTTACAAGTATCACTATTTACATTCACTATTTTATTACAGATATGTCGATGACATCGTTCTCGCACTTCCATCTGAATACATTGACGAAACTCTTACTATTTTTAATTCTTTACTTACAAAGTTACAATTTACCATGGAGGTTGGCAATAGATTGAATTTTCTTGACATCACTTTGATTTTTATTGATAATAAAAGAATTATTTTCGATATCATAAAATTATATTTTCGGGAAAGTTTCTGAATTTCCATTCCAATCACCCTCTTTATCATAAAAGAGGCATAATCATTAGTTTCGTTGATAAAATATTTCTATTATCACATCCTTAGTTTCAATATAACAATCTTGTTGAAGCTATTTTTCTTAATAATTCTTAATAATTAAATCCTCTCCCTTCTATTTTTTTCACAATTGAAAACTGATTAAAATTTCACATACACAATAAACATATTACACACAAATCAAAGAAAAATTTTTTACAGTTCCTTACGTTAAATCTATCTTCGAAAGTTTCTCACCTATATCCAACATATTTCACTGTAAATTAGCATTTTCCATCACCAACTTGAAAAATTTTATTAAGAGAGGAAAGGACAAGTAGAATTGCTTTCTAATCAAAATGTGGTCTATAAGATCTCATGTAATGATATCAATAAAAAAATGGATGGTTCTCCATCGATCATTTCTGATCACCGTATAAATCTCAATTACAATTTTAAATGGAATGAAGTGAAGATATTAGATAGCGAATCTTCATATAATAAGAGATTGATATCCGAAATGATATACATAAAAAGACAAAAGCAAGGCCTAAATAGACAAAACGACACAGAATCTTTGCCTGAATCCTATCTACCTGTTATTCAATCTCTTTTTCCTTCTTAATTTCTTCTTGTCTTTATTATTTCTTCCATAGTTTCATTCACATTTCTATCCCCCTCTTATTTTCCTCCTCCTACCACTTTCCAATTAACCCTTATCTTCCTTCCTTTGAATGTCATTTCATTTTGTCTTGAACATCGGGAGAGACAAGATATTTTCACTTTTTTTCGCATTATCTCTAAGTTTAACTTGTGTGTATCCAAAACTCCTTTTATTTCAATTTTTGACTTAAGGTAGGTTCATTAAAGATATGCATATTTATTTTAGTTGTTACTATATCTAAAATAAAAAACTTCCAATTAATATAGAGATAAAAAAATTTTTTGCAATCTTAACCTTCACTAATTTTGCTGAATATTATCTCACATATTACATTGTCTATATGCTAGTCTTTAATGGTTCATCTCGTTTTCTAACGTTAAAAAATCTGTTTCATTATAATTTATATCCAGTTATATTATTTCAATCTTGCGCTATATTTTCATTTATATTACATGTGTTTTCTGCAGGATCATATTCATGTTTGCGTTCTCTGCTCACTTATAATCGAAAAACTCTCATTTCTTTTATCTAATTGACAGAAGAAGCATATAATAATTGACTGCAAATAGTTATCATTCGCGTTCTTTCCGTTATACATTTTAATTGTAATATTACGATAATTATTTTTATGTTATCAGCATTTTGCCTTAAAGAGCGAAATATTTATTATATTATGTTTTATTTATTTTCCAACGGCTATTTATTATTATGTTTTTATTATTGAGAATGATCGCAATCGAAACATCTATTGCTAGCATTCTTTATTAAAATTTCAACTTAAAACATTTTCGTTTCCTTTTTGTTCTTTTTTTATACTTTCTACTTATTCTGTTCTGTTTTTTTATATAATATTTTTGGCTCTTTTTTCTTTGTTTTTCTGAAATTTATGAACCTTATTATCAATCATTAGATTAATTAAATATTTCTGATATAAATTCGTATATGCAACACTAAGCATATCATAATTTTTCTCTAAATTCGTTAAATCATAACCTATCACTATTTTCCATTATTCATGGTACAGTTTAATTTTGTTTAACGTTTAAGGTAAATGATTTCATTGTCATCGAGTTGTAATGATATATTTTCCCTTTACTAGGGTGATCCTGGAGAGTCAATAGAAGAAGGAATAACTCGTTTCGAGTTCATCTTGTTCACTTGTAATAAAAGGCTTAATGTTATTCCTGTGATATTGTTTAATTTCTATTTTCGCGAACATGATAAGTTAAGAATTTGTCATGTCGAATTACAGGAAATGGGCCCTTTCACTTCGAATTAGCATTGAAGTTCTTTACGTGTACCAGATCATTATTTTTTAGTAGAGAGATTGGAATCCTGATAATCATGTATGTTTCTACGTGCCTCTTCTAATTTATTTTCATGCAGATCATCTATTTGCTTTTGGAAGGATGGCATTTGGAATCTATCATCTTCTTCACTGAAAATGTGATTAGGTTCTCTACCAAATTGTAACTCGTAGGATGTGTATCCTGTATTCCTATTTACAATACAATTATATGTGAGCATTGCCTGGGGCAGTATCATGTTATTTATTGCCCATTTATTGCTCTTGTTCTTTTATGTCTTATATATTCTGCAAGAATAATGTGTGATCGTTCGTTTTTCATTTTTTCCGTTTGATTGCGGATCAAACTGATGTGAGCGTATGTTTGGCATGTAATTGATCGCAGTGTTTTGAATTCGAAGTGAATTCCAGAGCGTTGTCTGATAGGAATTCTTTGAATTTGCCAAAATATCTAAACCAAGAATACCAAAATGCTCTAATAATTGATGCGGTCGATTTATCTATAATAGATTCTATTAATATGTATCGTGTAAGATAATCTTGTATGACTAAACATAACGATTTCCCCTCTTTGTCAACTCAAATGGTATCCCATAATATCTATAGATATCTTTTCATTAAGAGCTTGAGGGATATCTGGAGAGAAATATATATATATAATAAGGTTTTTGAGTATCTAGTTTGTTGAATTGATATGATTCATATTTACTAATAAATTTTTTAACGTTAATTTTGTATTTTTGCCTAATTCTTTGAAGTGTTTTCTCTATTGAATAATGTCCGCTTAAGATTCCAGAATGCGCGTCTGAAATAATCTCCTTTTTATTTAATATTTCGGAAAGATATTTAGAGACATATATATAGTTTTTTGAGATAATATTCATCAATAACCGAAATTTATTTGGTAATCTCTTTTTGGCCATGTATTACATTTACGTGTTGATCATTTTCCGTTAGAAAATCGTGTAATTGAATACTAAATTGTCTGTCAGCATGAGGAGAAATATAAATCTCATTATCCTTTGTAATTTCAGGGAGAATTTCAATAAAAAGGATCGTTTTGTTAGACTGTCGTCTAACTTGATTTTTAACTATTATTTGTTTTTGTATTTTAGGTTTAGATCGAGAGAAAAATTCCTCCTACTGGTGGACTAGGGAGAGGCTTAGTTGCTGGATTTATTTCTTGGAATCATTGTGAGAGCCGCTCTTCGATTATAATTTTTGTTTTTGACTGTAGGTCATGTATAGAAATAAGAAAGTCAATGGAGCCCTGAATTTTTTTATTAATAGGTCCAACAAAATTCAACGTCCATTTATCAGGATCAGTATTTAAGTCTTGAAGAATTGGTAGAATCAAAATTCGGAGATTTTTCGGGGTAACAGATTTTGAATCTATATTTTTCTATTCTGGGATTGGATCTTTATTAAAGGCAATTTTAATAAGTTTGTTTTGACTAAATCCAAAAGCATGTGTTGAATGTTTTCGTTTGTAACATATGAGTCATTCGCGTTAATCGAAATTCGTGAAAGAGCATTAGCGTTTGTATTTATTTTTCCCGACTTATAAACTATCTTGTATTAACTCTTCTAATTTTAATTTTCATCTCATTCTTGAATCTCAATCTTGAATTCGGATTTTTTACATTCATCAGCCAAATTAGAGATTTATGATCGGTTTCAATTTTGAATTCTCTTCCGTTTAAATATTGTCTGAAATGTTTGCTCAATACAATAGCCCAATATAATAATAATTCTTTTTCAGTCGTGCTGTATCGTGTTTCGGCTTTATTTAAAATTCTGGAGACAAAAACCAGTGGCTTGTCCTTGCCTATTGTTCCTTGAGACAGAATATCGCCTTATTGGATGCTGTGATTAATATGAAAGGTTTATTCCAGTCCGGGCAAAATATAGATTGATTCATTAATTTAGTTTTTAAAGAATTGAATTCTGCTGTTCATTTTTTCATTCAAAAGTTGAAGACTTTTGAAGGAATCGTATTAATAGTTTTATCTTAAAAAAGTGAATGGGAATGGATCTCCTGAACAAGGTGAAAATATCGTGATACTTGAATATTATATTCCAGATTTCGCTAGAATGCTCTGGAAGATGCGAGAGATGAACATTTTCTTTCAATAATTGCGTGTATTATCCAAGGTTTCCTTAATAAAGTTTCGATAATACCCAAATAATTCCAGAAATTGTTTGATTCCTTTAGAATCCCGAGACTGGATTTTTGACTTTTTCTATATTCAGATTAGGCTGTATTTCATTCCGAGATCACATGTCCCAAATATTCAAATTCGGGTCAGATATTCACATTTGCCCGGTTGAAGTTTTACTTACTTGCCTGAGTTTTTCAAATAATAGCCTCAGGTAATAGCCTCTTATGTTCTTCAATAGTTTTTCCATAAACTATTATATCGTCAATATAAACAAAGCAATTGTTTCCTATTAGTTCCTTTAGTCTCTTCATTCTTTGAAAGGTTGGAAGTGCATTCTTCAGATCGAAAGGCATGCGAGTGTATTCATAATGATCATTCGGAGTGGAGAAAGCTGCTTTTGGAATATCTTTAGGATTCATGCTTATTGGATGGAATTCCGATACTAAGTCAAAAATTGAGAAATAACGCGCATTGCCCAGATGATTAAGAATTTCATCTATGTTTGGAAGTGGATAAGCATTTTGAATAGTTTTTTCATTAAGCTTTCTAAAGTCAATTACTAATCGCCATTTAGTTTTACCTGAAGCATCTTGCTTTTTAGGTATTATCCAAAGTGGCGAATTATAAGGAGAATCCGATTCTCTTATTATATTGTACTCTTAACTTCATTTCTTTTATTTGAGTTTTAATTTCTTCCTGGTGTACGATATTGTTTTGTGTGAATTTTCATCTGAAGTTTTAATCTCATATTGAATTAAATCAGTGAATGGGAGTGGATCTTCTAGCAAAAAAACATGATACTTTAATATTATATTCCAGATTTCTAGAATGCTCTGGAAAATGCGAGAGGTGAATATTTTCTTTCAATAATTGCAAGCGTGTATTATCCAAGATTTCCTTTGTAATGGAATATACTAATACATCGTAAAAATCTTCAATACTTCTAATTTCAGCATGCAAATGTTTCGATAAAATAGGCTTACTAGAACCATTCATCCTTGTAATTACTCCAGTGTCATCCCTAAATTTGACTAATACATCTGATCTTTTTTATATGTTACTAGGATGTGATTTGTCACATCTTTTAAATTCCTTTCCCTCGAGAATTAAATTTTTATTTGAAAAATTGAAATTGTTCCTTGTAAGAAAATCGATGATGTCCTGATGTTTAACTGGCGAATAATCGTCTAATACGTGAAATATGTGTTTTTTTTTCGAACATTTCTACAATTACTTCGTACTTAATTTTCAGTCATGACGCCAGATACTATTATCGAATCTTGAGTAAATTTTTATTTTCAATAAACATTTCATGAATTAAAGATATATCCGAACTCGTGTCTACTACTACTAAAAAATTTGTTTGTTTAAAATCTGATATTTTCAGAGTAATTCTGGGTGCTCTAACGTAAGTTCCATCAAGTCCCTGATAAATCTCTCGTTGCTCTGAGGCTCGATCGATTGCATATGAAGGACGTGATGGTCCGGTGGTCGATTGAGAAGATGACGCTCGTGAAAAATTTTGTTGGTATTATTGCTGATGGAATGCTTTAGTTCTGCATTTTTTTTCCTCATGTCCTTGCCTTTTACAGTAATCAATTCTTGATGTTGAGACCAGGATTTTTGAATAGGTTTCCTTGAGATCATTGCGTTGTATGCATCTTCTTAACTGGAGTTCTCCTTCGAAAGTTCTCGCTTTCGAAAACGCTTTGTTGTCTAACTTGAAGCAATAGAGATGATCTGCAATTTCTGATTTTACATTACGGCGGAAAATCTCGATGGACTTCCGTTGGCAAAGTTCCTCTTGAATACAGATGATCATGACTCCATTGCTTTGTGAATTAATTGTGATGATAATGTTATCGTATATTTGGAGGAAACTATTTATGAATTCGTCAATATTTTCATTATATCGTTGGATACACGTATCTCTTTGTACTTCCAGTGCAGTGAGATTTTAAGCTTTTCCGAATAAGTATCTCAATTTTTCAAAAAGCCGTGGAAAATTTGGCATAGCGTCGATTCTTACTGTGCCCTTCGCTCTTCCTGTGAGTTTCTGCGCGATGCTGAAAGAAGTAGTTCGTGTTGCTTGACTGCCAATCGCTTCACTGCAACTTGAATGTGCCCAATAAAAGATTCAACGTTAAGTCCATCAAATTTAGAAGCATTGCTTTGTCATATGTATTTATTGAAATCTTGGGATTCTCTGATTGAACAATCGCCGACATTGCTTTTGGAAATCGCTCTCCGGATGGATTTATTTGCAAATTGTTCATTTGATCTTTAAGCGCTTGCGTCTGTAACTTTTAACAATACTTGTATCAATTAACAACAACAATATTTGTATCAACAAACTTGTAATAATTGTTCTACTAATATATTTAAAGTAAGCGAGATGGGCTTTGTGCGCGCAACATTGGAGCAGTTACGAAGATTTTTGATTCTAATATATTAATGCCTGCATTTAAATGAATTAGAAGAAATTGATCTTACCCTTCTATAATTTGTCCATGCCCAAATATTATTTAGTCTGGATGTTAAGTTCGGTAGAACGAGATAATCTTCGAGTCTTCCTCGGAAATAACTAGTGTAATTAGTATATGTCATCTCGAAGTTAAAATACTTCAAACTTGACTGTTTTTATGCACTTACTATCCCGCATCGCTGCCACCAATTGTAGGATTCGTAATTATGTTTTTGCAAAAAAAACTCTTTATTTTTTATTTTTGTACAAAATACACTTTATTGATTCGCTTTTTAGATGCGACCGATCTCGCAGGACTCAATGGACCAAGTTACTTAGTCCAAACGCTCTCTATTTAAAGACTTCAGAAATGCTTCTGGAAAATTTGAATTGTTAAACGGATATTCCGTTTTAGAAAAAACTTATTTCTATTTTTATCCTAAAAGACCTTTGTCCATAAATAAATGGACAAGGATCACAAAAAAACAAAACAGGAAAATAAAGAAAAAGTCATATTTTTAATGATTTCTTATCCTAAGGTTAAATTCTAATATATGTATATGGACAATGGTCACATCTGGAGACACTAGTAGTCTTGGCGCTAAGCTATGCGCAGCGACACTACCGTGGCTCGCTTACGCGAGCCGACGAGTTGCGCCAGTTCGAGATTATCGGATCTCAATAAGAGCTGAATCAATCAAGTTTTAAGTGTACTCAATCGATTGCAACCGCTTGGAATATATAACGAGTTTTTATTTTTGTCTACGTGCTCTACGAGCAGAGATATTGCGACACAAAATACGAATCTGAAACTTTTATTAAGAAAAAAATTAAGAAACGTCATCGTCGTCGCCGCTGACTCTGATTCCGAACAACGTACAGTGTCTCTTACAATTAGGAGAAAACTTTTCAATGCCTCCTTCTAATGATAAAAAAAATATTTATTTTAGAATATATAAAAAACATCGAAAAGTCTTAATAAATTATATGTAAGCAAATAATTAGACGTTAGGAATCATATCAATTATTAATCTTTCAATGAGTCTTAGTCGCATTGATTCTTTGAAAGATAAGCTTGCAGATATGTGGAAAGCAACAAAATCATTTTTGAGAAACAATCATGATATTATGATTACTAAAGTCGATAAGGGTAATGTGACAATGGCAATGAGAAAGGAAGACTATAAACAAAAAATGTTTACATTACTAAGTGATGAAAATATATACGAGATAGTTAAAAAAGACTCCTACTAATATTCTTTCTAAAAAACTGAAAAAGATGGAAGAAAAAAGAATTCATTTCGCAACATATTTACAACAATTGTACAACAGTGATAGAGTATTAGCTGGCTCTTATGGGCTTCCAAAGATCCATAAATCGAGATCGCTTCTAAGAATTATCATCTCTGCTCGATAGTTTATTATACTCTTTAGCAGTATTTCTACATAAAATATTTTATAAAATTAGTGTTGATTCATTCAGTTATATAAAAAATAGTTTTCATTTGATTGAAATTTTGAATAAAAAATTAGATGATAGTTCTATTTTAATTTCATGATTGGTTTCCCTTTTTACAAATATATCGATTGACTTGGCTCTTGACAGCATCTGTAACAGATAGCCCGCAATTTCAAAAATATTTCAAAATACGAATTTTTTATCTCCTTACAATTAATTTTTAATTTTTCGTTTTTTTCTTTTGACAATATTATCTACAGACAAAAATTTGGAATATCCATGGGTTCACCTCTATCACCAGTAATAGCGGATTTAGTATTACAAGATCTGGAGAAAAAGGCATTGAATACTTTATACTTTAGCTTTTCATATTTCTTTTTACATTCACTACGTAGATGACATTGCAATAGGAGCTTTTTTAAAAAAAAAAACAGAAATATTACAAGTTTTCAATTCGTTTCATCTTCGATTACAGTTCGATTGAAATTGATGGGGACAGATTAAATTATTTAGATATTACTATTATCAAGAATAACAATAACAATAACAACAATTCTTGAATGGTATGATTGGTACCACAAATCTACTTTCTCTGATAGGTATCTGAATTTCTTTTCTCAGCATCCTATTTCGCAAAAGAGAGATACGATCGTAGGAATGGTTGAGCCTTTTTGCTATCTCATCCTAAATATCATAAAAAGAACTTGACCTTTGTCTTTGAGACACTTTTAAATAATAACTATCTGATTGATTTTATTTTTAACACAATTAATGATCGCTTAAAATCTTTATTGAGTAACAAAATCTTAAAGCAAAACACAAATGATACTTTCAATAAAGATATTGTTAAGAAGTCATGGTTTACGATTCCATTTGTTTCGGAGATATCATACAAATTCAAAGACATAATTAAAAATCTTGATGTTGACCTTGTATTTTTTAGTCTGAACAGCTTAATTCTTTTATTAAAACATAAAGATCTTTTACTTAATAAAACAAAAAAGAACATAATTCACAAGATATATTACAAGGATTGCGATCCTCCTATGTCGGGCAGACAGGGAGAACTTAAAAAACGAGAATCTCAAAACATTGTAATGACATCCGAAGAAACACGAATAATCATTCTGTTATTACCGAACAGACTAGATCTAAACCATGATTTTGATTGGGAAGGCACAGAAATTGTTGATCAGGAGCGATTTTTGTACAAACAACGTATCTCGGAAATGCTACATATTCAGTTCATAAAAAAACAGTCTTAATTTGCAATCTGATACCAAATTTTATATCTCAATTCTCAATAATTTACACTGATTTAAACTACGCGCCATTTTTGTTTTTATTATTTTTAAGTAACATATGTTGGTAATACCGTCCGTTTTACTTATTAGTTTGTACACTGTGTAGTATCTTTGACTCATTTGAATAGTGACCGTCACAATATTCGGAACGATTGTAGTGAATTTATATCGCTGAATAATTTACGATGCTTTGCCTTTCGATTTTGATTAATTTTTGATGTTCACATTTCATGGCATATGGATGAATGCATTAATTTTTTTTTTTAAATAATTGTAACATTTTTTATATCTGCACAGATTTTTATCTGTTAATCATCGCCACTGGAATTGTTAACCATTGCCAATAGAATAAGGAGATTGAATTGCTATTCTATCGTCTCATCATAAAGAAATGAGAATTTTACAATACGTTCAGATATACTAATGGCCCGGAAGCAGGCTGAAACATTTATGCGTAACTAATTATACTATAGTTTTTCGACAATAAACGATTTTTATTTTCGCACTAACAACCGCGCAAAAAACTCTCATTTGCCCTTGTTTGTTTTTATTTGTATTATTCAATTAATCGATGATATATTAAAGGAACTATACACATTTTTCAAAATTAGAATTAGAAATTAGTAATTTTAAACACTTTGTTTGTATCTCTTTAGCTGAAATAGTAAGTTCAGAAGCAAAAGGATTATCGATTACAAATATGTTTAAATTTTGAGAATCACAAAATTCTAAAAAAAAAGACTGAATATTAATAATTCTCGTATCACAAAGATATATATAATTTTCATACATCATATCGTAACAGTTACAATAAGAATCGTAATGAAGCTATTTGTATTTAAACGGCCTTTTCCTGCCATAGTAATTCCTCTTGCCAACATGTAAGTACAACATGCGCTTTTTATATTTTAATTTGTAAACATCTTGCGTAGTTACCGGTTATATTTTTTAATTTATTTATTAACATTGAAAATGGCCCGATAGGGATCGAAACGTCTGTAAAATTTAGATTGTTGATAAAAATAGTTTTATTCATAATAACTTGGTTCATAGCCCTATTTATTTAATAATTTAAACCGTTATTCTTTATTCTTTGAATTAAAAAAATTTTCTTGTTTAAATTGACGCGTTCCTATTCATCGATTATTCTGCTTATATTGTCCTACTTATTAGGTGTACAACTTTGCTTCCGCCGTTTTTTTTCCGAAATTCGAGGCTTTATTGTAAAAAACAGGTTATACATTTATGATTCAAAGTATTGTCCATCGCTGGCCACTACTTTCTCCCATCTTTCGGGTAGCGTACGAATCCCGCGTCGAAAAAACTGGT
>Ga0157364_1000258_pt1 | contig 31177 bp, 24 predicted proteins | sample AttsexASBM2_FD_111476 | JGI IMG/M metagenome (GOLD analysis project Ga0157364, IMG submission 111476) | Fungus gardens microbial communities from leaf cutter ant in Ribeirão Preto, State of São Paulo, Brazil - Atta sexdens ASBM2 | ecosystem: Host-associated > Fungi > Mycelium > Unclassified ...
AATCTGTGAATGGATCTACGATGATTATGAATGTTTATATTCTGTCGACCGTGTCGGCTTTATAAATTATGCATTAAATTTATAAAAAAATGAAATCATATTTAATTTGCTACGTCTGATATTGCTGTATATTATTTTGATGAAACACTTTATCCAAATAATTAATGTCGCAGTGCTTCATGTCAACATATTGGAATTAAATAAATAAGTAGATAAATGTGACTAATGAAATCAATTGAAATATTTTATCTCGGTTGTCCAAACTTTATAAATTATATATTAATATATAAAAAATTACGAGGTGGAATCACGTCTGGTTATAACCACGTTGTTTTAACTTTTCCACTTAAGCAATTAATATCGCGACAACACAGCGAAGCTAAATAGAGTAATAAATATATTCGAACGGAAATGTTTTTAATTGGATCGTTATCAGATTACTAACTGCGAGACGCGACAGGACACGTCGGTTTCACGCACGTTTCGCGATATTTGCGCAAATCCGCGGTAGTCTTGGATGTGAGCGCGCGAATTGTTTTATAAGGCAGAAATAATATACTCTGTGAGTGCATTCGAGCATCCGTCAAAAATATCGCGGTAACAATAGCGAAAGAAAAAAAATATATCCGACGTTTCGACTTCGTCAATGCGTGCACTACACTCTCGAGCTAACAGCGGGCGTATTTCGTTTCTGTCTATTTTTCTGAAAACAAACATTCGATCTGACGAGCTGAATAACGCCAATGGAACACTAGGAAAGGACCACTCGTTTCTGGAGCACTCTTCGGAGCGCCATCGCGGAAAGTTATGTTTTTGTTGCGCCCGTTTCGTTTTTTGCCACCCCCACATACGACCGCCGCGCGAGGGAGGTCCCTTGAACGGTTCGATAGGAATATGGGCCGCAGGTATTTCCTCTGACATTCGATAAATAGCGGCCGATGTTTGCTTTCGCAAATGAATGCCCTTCCCGTCTCTCCCTTGCACACTTGCAAGAGCCTCACACTTTTAATTTTTAATTCATACCGTATGGATATGTTATATAGGCGGCAAGTCCAAATGTAGAAATTGCATGATGCAAAACATTGAGCTTTATGGAAATATATAGAAATCTTACACATAAAAGTCGATTGATAAAAACTGAACGTATTATTAAAGGTAGAAGTCGTGTTACTCAGTGATATTTTCGTGATTCAACATCGCGTACAACAGATTGGCGTAATTGCCAAGTCGAAGTGCTTAGAACAGCAATCAATAAGATATCGCGTCGAGGCAGAAATCATCCTCGTAATTTATACGCAACTCCCACGCGAAATGCACATTGCCGCTGCGGCGCACCGTCTCTTCTTTTCTACAAGAACGCAAGGGAAATGATAGCACGTATGGCGTTATATCGCGAATATTATAACGTTTGTGAATCTCGTCCGTGATCATATTTATCGCTCGTTCTTTTGTTGGCGCGAATCCATAAATTAACGTATAAAGCCACTTCGTTAAAATAGTGTCGTGACATATCATGCTTTTAAAAACGTGAGATGTATCGATAATAAGATACATTTGTATTTATAGGCATCGAACAATATAGATTGCGAGTCAACATTGCAGATGCTTAAATCAATCGGAAGAAAGAATTTTACAAATTGATCACTAATCAAAGAATGCTTCAAAGCACTTGCAGGTGAAGGTAAATCACACCCAGAAAAAGATACGTGAGATGATATGCTTTTGTTTATTTGCGTCACGAAAACAATATGTCAAAAATCTGAAAATCCAAAGGAGTGTTAGTACGAAAACAATTCAACAGACTGAAAATTCGAGAATTCCGATTTTCGAGAATTCAAGGAGGAAGAAACGTGAATTTTTATACTTGATGTCTGACGAGGCACACTTTTTTTTATCTGCGGATTATTATAAAGTATGTCGCGGGCTTCTGCCAGTATAAAACTTGACTAATACTATATATCAGGTTTTCTCCTTCGATATTTTCTTTTATTGTACGCATATCAGCAGCGCCTTCACTTTGAGTCCACAAAGTCGCTTTCACCTGTTCAATTAAGTCCTCGCTTTCGACCAAAGACACTCTAGTTATTTCGCGATTTTGTCAGGTAGAGGAGGTCGAGTTTTCTTTCTCACTTTTCTTGTTTAATTTACGGCACTGTTAAGACGGGCCGGAAGCCAGTGCAATCCGCGTAAAAATAATCGGCTCAATCGCCAGTTTTATTTCCTCTTAGTTACATTACAAATCCAGTGATCATTAACTCTAATTATCATTAATTTACGACACGACGCAAAAGTCGAGTTGTCTAGACTCATCAGAAGTGACTCCGTACGAATCTCAATTTTTTTCTTTTTCCTTGACGTAGTTTAACCATCACTTTATCGACGTATAAATGAAGCAAAAGCTCATTAGAAATTTTAATGTTGTAAAAGGGGGAAAAATAAATTCTCTCTCTCTCTCTCTCTCTCTCTCTCTCTCTCTGAGTTTGAAAATTGACGCATTCCACACTTCTGTTTCTAGTATAGGAGATTGACCTCATCGAAATTATACCGGTTTTTTCAGTGTCGCGGTGCAAGTTTTTCGATTGTTTGCTTGGAACAAAGCGCGATTCCCACCACTGGGCGAATCGACGGGATCGACCCGGCGACTTAAATCTGCGAGCCGCCGCGGCAGGAAAAATCTTTAAAAATGCCCCGACGAAAAAAGCGCGCATGTGCAGCCACGAGCCATCTCTCTTCCCTTGCTCCTCTTTCTCGCCTCCTACTACCGATGCGCTACAGTCCTCCCGGCTTCGCTTTATGCGTTCCTCGCAGCCAAAACAAATCGTAAAGACGCCTGGCGGAGTGCAATCCCATGCTTATTATCGAAAAATCAATGATATCAGCATTGGCGATTTTTCTCAAACACGAAATACCATTCCATGAACAACAATATCCTGCGATAGAAGAAGAATTTTATGTTTTTACAGTGTGTTTCCGTATCTCGTTTCCCTAATAATAAGTTGATATTTCCAAACTATTGATATGGGAGATTTTTTTCAATAAAAAAAGATCCTACATCAATTTTATTAAAGGCTCCGTTTTCAAAATATCAATGAAAGAAGGAATAAGAAACTAATCATAGGTAGATTATGTGCGTCCGATTCCTTATCAATCTTTTTTTACTTTTTTTGTCGATTACACACTTGAAACTTAATGTATATTATCCTTTATATCTTGTACGTGTTGTACAATTTTGTTCTATAATGTTTCCTCTTAACATGAATGTGTGTCTCCATTCTCTCTTCTTTTATTGGAAAGCTCGTGTAATTTCTATCAAGATTTCTTTCCGATTTTTGTTGATACAAGTGTTGCTAGTCAAGTGTCTCTTGATATCCTTACTTTGACTTGAAATGAGATATTGATACCACGAGAAATATTGACTGATTCGCAACAACATACGATATTTAAGATTGTCACTAAAATAGTTTTGTCTGTTATGTTTTAGTTTAGTCTCGAGTGAACGAAAGTTGAATAAAAGTAACAAATTTAGTAAAAAGTAATTTGAGTGATTCACTTTTTATATATCTATCAGGATATATTTATAAGTTGAAATAGTGCGCGGTGCGCACTAGGATTTATAGCTCACCCTATAAGACTTGAGTGATAAACCGGTCCGAATGAACAAAACGTTATTCAGCAGAGATTCCTCGACATACATATTTCCCGTTCTAATCGTCTGTATAATAATGCAACACTTTTGAACAAGTATCTCATTTTCACTTGCTGGCTGTTCTTACCGAATTTCGATGCAGATTTAAATTCCATTGACAGAATTTGGAAGTTGGAATTTTTGATTATTGTAACAATCAAAAATTGACCCACAACACAGAATACACACTTTTTTTCTATTTATATTATTACTACTATTTATTTATTATTTATTTATTACTACTATTTATTTTATACTATTACTAGCCTATTTACATTATTTTATTAAATTTAAGCATTTATGTTTAAATATTTGTATTATTGAAATTTTAAGCTTTGCGTTCGTTTGAGAATAACTCGTAAGCAAAGAAAACAAGGAGGAACAAAAGTAAGAACAACTCTCCGTAACACTCTCCAATGATATATCCATTTGTAAGTGTAACTCTCAAGAGTGACTCTCGACGGTATTTCTTTCAAATGAACAGTAGCCGCTTGTCTTTATGTGATTTGTGAAACATAACGCGCATCAAAATCAACTTCGAGAGCTTACGATTGCTTAGTTGGTAAAGTTATAAGTGGATCGCGTCTCTCATTAAAGCTCAGTCGGACTGTAGCAAAACTTGAAGTTCGTATCAACGCTTGCCAATGTTTATCCACGCAAATGCAAGAGAAATCGGAAGAACAATCTGACATTTCTTTAATGCAATTTAGTATTAAGAACATTTCTTGAATAACTTGACACTGGGAAAGATTCTCGCGCTACGATGGAGAGAAAACTAATTTTTATCTTTGTTTCTTTTTTATAGTCTTTGTAAGTATTAACCTTCCGCGTTTGAATAATTGACCGAGTGAAGTATTATTACTTATTATTACTCTCGTTATTATCATTGTGAATTGTCGCATGGAATATTTTTAAAAAATTATATTTACCTAAATTACAATTTTTTTCTAATTTTTTTTTACAAAAATCAAATTTTGGAGCAAACGAAAAAGTCATTACTTTCTATTAATTAAACTTTTAGTATCTTTGATGTTTTTATCTTAATTATCAGCTTCCGTAAAATGCACTTGCGGCTTACAAAAACTTCTTGTGAGATTTCTTTTTACACGATATAGCTAATGACTTCCTGGATGCGAAGGAAATTTGGACGATTGCTCCGGGATTCTGGATGTAATTAAGTGTTACCGGACGGAGATTGAGTTTAATGAGACATAGCGTCGCTTTGATAGTATAACTTAATGAATTTCTCGAAATAAATCGGTTTTAGAAACTGATTAATGAATATATTGTAATTTTTTCTAATACAGGAATATGTATATATTTTTTACAATTAATATATATATATATAATATATATTAATTGAATAAAAGAAGAGAGAGATGGCGAATAAGTCAGCCGCAAATATTGACGCGTTTATAATATATGTACATGTATGATCGACGCTGCTTCTATAATAATACAATTGCTTGGGCTTCTTTCTTCTATTTAGAAATACTGAAAGCCTTTCAGATTTCCTCGTTGTATAATACATTCAATTAGAAAAAAGTGGTATTTGCAAAACAAGATAGCACTATATACGCACTAATTAAAAAATTCACGCGAATCATTGAATTCGCAAAATGTTACGCAGAATCAATATATCAACAACGATAACGATAATTTTCAAGCCGTAAATATCACATTAGCAACTTTTCGGTCGGTAGCTTTTCTCTCCGCGATAACGGGATATTACAATGTTATCGCATCAGAGATTCTCAAAATAGTTAAAGCAATTATATGATCGAACAAACTCGGGATTGCAATAAATTAATCTCAACCGGTGCACGAAATATTATCTTAACAAATAACGGTTATGTAACGAATAAATATGGTACAATAAAAACAATTAACTATAAATACGATTTTTTTTCACGTGCAAACGATGGATGATACGTGTTGCGTTAAATCTTTGTTTCTCTGGAAAACAAATTTATATATCGGTGAACTTCGTTAACAAATATTTCCAAGTCTTATCGTTATCTGCCATATGACATTAACCATCGCTACACATCACATTACACAACGATCGACTTCACGTCCTTTTATATTCACATTCGTTTAAGTTTCACGTTTTTATATTTTTCCGTCTCTAATAAATTAGCGTTTGTTCTTTTAATTAATTTTCAAAGAAAATTAATTATCAAATATTTTTGTATACAGTTCAGCTTGATATATTATGGATAAATTACCGATCTTGTAGATCGTGACTTGTTGCGTATCCAGGCGATAAATTTATCGGAATACTTTTTCCGAAGAAACAATATAGCATCAGATGAATCATTCAACAAAACAAAAGCAACAATTACTTTAATATAGACCACGCAAAATGCAAATTGAGTGACAAATCCGAAGTGGTAAATAAGAAAAAATGAAGACTGATGTAATTAGTCCGATAAAAGGAGGAATGCCTCGCGATATTGCGTAACATAAATTCTGTAATCGTAAAATGACTTAAACCGTCTCTCTTATTCCTCGCAATGTAATTGCGCGTGATAATACTGATTGGGCGAGACACATGTCTTAAATAATGTGGCAAAGTTTAATTAAAAATTTTGTGCGATATGATGATCTTCTTTTGAGTTTGCCTCTTATTTTTTGTTCTAATTACAATCGCATCCGCTTTTGTTACCTGCATATTTAAAAAAATTCACGAGTAATAAAAAAAAACACATTAAAGCGAATGCGCGATATAATTGTAAGAAGTTCCGTCTTATTCGAACATCCAAGGATAAAATTCCTCAAGGATTCAGGAATCCAGTGAATCGAGCACGTGGTTTTGTACCGTAGCGTTTAACACCTTATAAATTATCAGCACGATACGCAGTTCATATATATTCGACCTGCATAACAGCGATTGAACTTGTGAAGCGTGAACCGGACGTGTCTATCCATGCGTGACTAGGAACGTGGTCTGATCTGATATTCTAGAGCGTGCTTTCTAAGATCAAAGATTCTAAAGATGCAAGCATCTACATGGCCTAATTTTGAATAATGTTATTCTTGACCAAAATTGCCCAAAGGATATACCTGCAAAATTTAACTTTATTTTACGAATACTCACCACCTATTCACACGATATTCATATTAAACTGTACACGAAATTCGAGACGATAAATGTAATGATAGTTACCGATAAAATAGAACTTTTTCATTGTTTACGAGCGAAAAATAAAACAAATATCTCATATTTCTTCTCTTGCACAATGACGCGCTAACTGCGAATTCTCTTCTGCATTGTTTACTTGCAGATACTGGCGCGCCCTACGTATTGTACAAAGATAACATGGAGAGACCCCAGGGTCAGTGGGGCCCGGGGCCGGGATCTCTCCAGGACGGTGGACTGTACCCGCAGCAGCAGCAACAACAGCAGCAGCAACAGGGTTCCTCCTCGTCGGGAAGCCCACAGCAGGCCTGTGGACCTCCGGTCGAGGGCGGCGAAAGTGGTCCTCCGCCCTCGTTAGCCTCGCCCGTGCCCTCACCATATCCTTCGGCGCCTCCCGAGCCTCAATCCTTGACTCCGCCGGACGATGATATACAGTCAAGTCAAGCCACATCCCAGCAGCAGCAACAACAGCAGCAACAACAAACGCAGCAGCAGGTTCAACAACAGCAGCAGCAGCAGCAGCAGCAGCAGCAACAGCAGCAGCAGCAGCAGCAGCAGCAGCAGCAACAACAAGTTCAACAGCCACCTCAGCAGCAGCAACAAACGCAACAGCAAGATCATTCGCCGCAACAACAATTGACTCCTCACGCAGAGGTGGATCGCAGCGACTGTTTTCCCGGCGCCGGAGAGCTGCAGCAATATCCGCAGCATTATTTTAAAGAAGCCCGACCGCATCCCTCACCGTCCGTGCCACCGCATATGCTTACGCCCGGCGGCTTCTCCGCGCTACACTATCTCAAGCAACCCGGAGTGATGCTGACGTCTCTCGGTCAAGGCGACGGCGGGCCTGGTCTGGACGCGCATCAGTACGCGAGTCCGGGCGCGCCGAACATGGCGACCGGGCTGCCTGACATCGTGCAGCAGAGCGGTAAATCGTCCAAGGCCGGTAACAGCGATCTACGTCTGTTCAAGTGCTTGACCTGCGGCAAAGATTTTAAGCAGAAATCGACTCTGCTGCAGCACGAGCGGATCCACACAGACAGCCGGCCGTACGGATGTCCGGAGTGCGGCAAGCGGTTCCGTCAGCAATCCCATCTCACGCAGCATCTGCGCATACATGCTAACGAGAAGCCGTATGCTTGCGTATACTGCGAGCGTACATTCCGGCAGCGTGCCATCCTCAACCAGCATCTGCGCATCCACTCGGGTGAGAAGCCATACCAATGTCCGGAGTGCGGAAAACACTTCCGTCAGAAGGCGATCCTGAATCAGCACGTCCGCACACACCAAGGCGAGCATTTCTCTCTGCCTCCCAGACTCCCCAGAGGGCGTCCACCACAACCAAACACTGACTCACCCACCGGTTCTCACTCATTACTATCGCAACCACCATCGTCACCATCACCATCGGCATCATCGCCATCGTCGTCATTATAATCATCACGTTCATTACCGCCGGCGGTACAATAACCCGCATACTAACGATTCATCTCGATTCTCACCTGTCCATCTGCACCAGTGGTGGATTTACAATTTTAGAAAGAACAAAGAGTTACAAATTGACAATACGATATGTCTCGAAATAATAGGGGTAAATTCACGACTGGTCTGTATCAACTACATCCCTCACCAGCTTGCCGGAACGCGCTTTTTCTTTGTTTCAAAAGCTTCCACAACTAACGACGACGAGTACCAGTATCCATCGGCCTCGTTGAAGCTAAGGCCAACCGGCGGGTAAGAACGGTTGAGCTGGACGCGACAGCGCTGGTGAGCTGTGAGATAGAGCAGTCCCTGTCCTCTTTCTATATCCGACTTGTCATCCAACTAACCCAATCGCCCTTTAATAACTCTAGTTCCTCGCGTGTTCCTCCGTTAAAGTGGACATCAGCCTACTACGGATAACTATTTTCTCTAACATTTTTTCTCGTATATACTTACTACTAACAACTTTCAACTGGGAACCGCGATAAATTGGTTTACGGTAATTTCCCAAACAACACAAAAGTTCAAAAGATGCAAACGCTTCGAATCAATCAGAATATCTAATTAAACTGAAACTTTTTTAACATTTGTGTTGTCTGGATGTTTTCACTTAATTTGAGCGAATATCTACGAGGTCGCACTTGATTCGTGCTACAGTTAGCATGTAGATAGATTTTATCCTGTATCAATAAACCGTAATCCGGGCTACTAACGTTCCTCTTATCCATCTACCATGGAATACCATCGATGAACCGTGGACCGTTCTCTCGTTACAGACGTGAGTCCACACTTAATCTTCAAGAACGGAATGACGCCGACTCTCTGGCCGCAAGACGTTCCCTTTCCGCCTGAAGAGGGTAAGGAGGAAGTGGCATCGACATTCGGCGACACGGACACGCAGTCGGGCGCGTTCAGTCCGGCGCCGGACGCGAACTCCATCCAGTACCCAGCATACTTCAAAGATCCAAAGGGCGGTAATCACGCGGTCTTTGGCGCAGGTGGCTCGGGCAGCTTTGGTGCCTTGCAGTACATCAAGCAGGGTGGCACGAAAAGCTGTCTACCCGACGTGATACAGCATGGCCGCTCGGCCGGCATGCCGTTGTACGTGCGTTGTCCGATTTGTCAAAAAGAGTTCAAGCAAAAGTCGACGTTACTGCAACACGGGTGTATACACATCGAGTCGCGGCCGTATCCTTGTCCGGAATGTGGCAAGCGATTCCGACAACAGTCCCATCTCACGCAGCATCTGCGCATTCACACGAACGAGAAGCCGTATGGCTGTGTGTATTGTGGACGTAATTTCCGCCAACGCACGATTCTCAATCAGCATCTGCGTATCCATACCGGTGAGAAACCTTACAAGTGCCAGCAGTGTGGCAAGGACTTCCGTCAAAAAGCGATCCTGGACCAGCACACGCGCACTCATCAGGGCGATCGGCCATTCTGTTGTCCGATGCCCAACTGCAGGCGGCGGTTCGCCACCGAGCCCGAGGTGAAGAAACACATCGACAACCACATGAATCCGCATGCGGCCAAAGTGCGCCGGAATTCGAGCGGTGACACGAAACCGCCTGGCACACCTGCGGGCTTAGGTCCGGTACCTGTGCCTCGTGGCCTCACGCCGACGGTTGTCAAGCCGGAGCTTTACTTCCCGCAGTGTTACGCGCCCGCGTTCAATCATCAGCCGCCAGTCTCCACCGCGCAGTTCCCCGGTGCCCAGGCGAACGGCGTCTCCGTGACCGGCGAATTCAAGCCACCAACCGGTCTGCCGCCACAGTGACTAACCGTCCATCCTGCCGCCTACTAGCAAGCAGGAATCCCCGCGCTGAGGTTTCAGCGCTGTTTCGGTCCCGCCGCGTTGGAGGCCGACGCAACGTCAAACGCCATCGCCGCCGCCGCCGCCGCCGCCTCTCGATGCGGCCAGCAGCCGATCCAGCAACACTACCCGTGACATTTATCATTGTGCATTTACTAGAGTCTTCTTTATTTTCGTCGTTTCACAACTCGCTCGCTCTTCTTGTTCCATCGCTGCTCAACAGAACCTCAGAACGTCAGAACGTCGCCCAGCTAGTCTTGAGCTCGACGGTGAGAACGGTTTCGTCGTGCAGACCGCCATTACGCGATTATCCGAGAAACATTGCGAAAATGTGTATTATCCGGTCGCTACGTCTCTGGTTGATTGTCGGATAAAATTATCTCCGAGAGAAAACCGCTTTTCTGTCTGAATCGTAGCGCACCGGCTATGATATAAACAGAGAGATATAAATTTCAGGGATATAAATTCGGAGATTTGTTTTTGACACATCTTGGATTTTTGCGTTGTTTGAAAAGCAAGGAAGATACGTGGACTGGGTCACTCCTCTGTGACATTCATCGAATATGCCGTTACATATATCGCGAAAGAAAAGCCGACAATCCTAGTTAGGATTATCGCTATCGTTACACGGTCGTAACCGAGTAACAAACGATAATGCGATTATAGTTGCTCAGGTATCAAACGGTGTCTCGCGACACTCATAGTAAGTTCGTGATATACATTTTCTTCTTTATGTACGTGATCGCGATTAAATGTTTGTTACTTCCTCGCGATCGTCCGTTATTTTCGACTTTTCAGCAGCACATCAGATTAGATCGACCCTTTAGAGATCCCAAGATTAATGCTTCGTTATTGTTGGCGCACACCGATGACAGTCTAGTTAATCCGCCAGCACACGCAAATACCGCTTCTCGCTGCGATCCGCATCTCCAAGTCGTCGAATTCGCACGAAGGACAAACAACGTAAGGGGGACACGGAAAAACTCGGAAAAGCGGCCGCCGCTCACCGTCGAGTTTCTTACTAGACAGACCAAGGTAAAGTAATCAACGAAGAGTCTCGTCTATTCCTCCGTACGTATTTTTTATAATTAATCGATTACGACGTACCTTCTCGCGTTTCTTTCGTGGACAAGCGAGTAGCACGAGAGTTCGGAGCTTACTCCGTGAGACATAGGTGAATTTAGAGAGATTGACAAGAGAGTTCCCGCGAATCCCTCTGAATCCATCTATCTTTTTCTCGCGAGATGCGAGGTGCATGCGCCGCCCGGGGCGTCACCGCTCACCGTTCAAAATGCCACGTATCGCCAAACGGGTTGAAGATGTTCGATTTCGACCAGACTAAAACGATTGTGATACAATATTTAACTTGCCTATGTTTTAAAAGTTTCGCGGGAGAGAAAGAGAACGAAAGGAAGAATGAATGAGCGAGTGAGTGAGAACGATATATATATATATATATATATATATATATATATATAGAGAGAGAGAGAGAGAGAGAGAGAGAGAGAGATTTTGCTTCTTGAAGGGAGCGCTTACATGACCACGAGAAGAATACCTGTAAATATGTATGTAAAGCCGTTCACTCCAAACAAAAGAAGAAGAACGAGAAGGAACGACGGAGAAAAGTGAAGTATGTGAGCGTGTGCGAATGAGACTGGGTGTGAATGAGACGAAAAAAAAAAATAAAAGGTACGACTGAATGAGAGGGTAGAAGAAAGACGATATAGGGGTTGGGGCGGGAAGGCGGGGGAGGGGAAATATGACGAGCAGAAAAGAGGAAGATACGAGAGATTATAGGTAGAATTTACGAGAACGATGCATCCTCCCACTATGCTGAGCCATAGCTTTCAGTAGATCGAGTCGCGACGACGATGATGATCCGCGATAGCACGAAGGGAAAAAGAAATGGAAGAAGAAGAGGTGAGGAGGGGGGTGCAATTCTTGTATACTATAGTAATATTTGAATGTATATTTATACAGGTTATATTATATTCTAACTATATATATGACGATATTTTGAATCGGTTTTAAAATCAGATTGGTGCTGATAAAAGAAACTAGATAAGCAAGTACGAAAAACAAGAGGAGGGAACGTGGAAGAAGGCTGAGACACCGTAGAAGTTAGCGTTTAAGTAGCGTAGACGATAGCGTAGCTCAAAGTAAAGAAAAGACTTTGAAGGACCGCGCTCGCACGGGGTCCGTTCACATCTCGGAGAATTATCATCATCATCTTTTTAAAAAAAAAAAAGGGGGAAAAAGGAAAGGAAAAGAAAAAGAAAAACAATTCGTGGCAATACTTAAATGAAGAGCAAAAAAATGGGAGAAGAGAGGGGGAAGAAAGCTTCAACGTATTAGAAGATAATCTTTTAAAATTTCTATATTAAGACGTGTGTGATCTCTCTAATTATTGTACATTACGTAATGAATCTAAAACTTAGACGACGAGATACGTTAGTATAATTACGATTACGTACGTATTAGGTGTTCTACAGTTAGTCTTTTGTCATTTAGAGACACAGAGATCTGAAGATGATAATTGCGCGGCCATATTCTCTGTGGCCTGTTCGTAGTGCCTCGGAATTGCTGCTCGCGGCAGTGATTTGACCGTATTTTTAGGAAGGTATATTATATTATATTATATTGAGGAACCGCAATTATATTATACTCTCCAATATACAATATTAAAAAAAAGAAAAGGAAAGGGGGGAATCGCGTCGTAAGGCGTCGCGTTAATAAAACGACTCATTAAATTATTATGACGAAAGAAAATCTACTTATATATATCGCGAGGATGAAATAACGACGACGATATAATCGTGGTTGTTGTTCACTGTTGTTTTTGTTGTTCTTATTATTTTTACTTTTCTTTCTCTCGTTCATTACGTATAAAATGTGAAGTTATGAAGAAAAAAAAGATGGCGAATGGGAAAATATTGAACGCCGGGAATGGCGGGGTCTCTTCCGGTGGCCGTTCGTAATATTTATGAGTATTATTATTAACGTTGAAATAATTTTAATATCCATTTGTGTCCTTTTTAGGATATCTTTATTGTTCTTGCGGCGAAAAGAAGAAAACGCAAGCAAACTTGTTAGACATTAACGCTAATCTAATTGAGTCTTACTCGAAACATCGATCCGTATGCCTTCGTATACACACATGCGTCTGTAACAAAAATATGACATATTCTTATTATGTTTCGTAGAAACTTTTTGCAATAGCATTTTGGATTATGATAAAGTCGCTCAGTAAACAATAAGTGAGTTTAAGATGAAAATCATAGATAATGAAACTAAAGTAGGTATACGATTCGTAATCTTTTATAGGCGCAGTACACTTTGAAACTTTTAAAAAGTCGAAAAATGTTTTTGTTTAAAATGTAATTTGAAGTCTTACATTAATATACAAAAAGTTCTAAGTGGATATTCGAATTATTTTTCAAGTTATAGCACTTAAAATGGACACGCATATCTACGCGTAGGTAGTCGATTCAATCGTTGCACTGCAAACAATGTGGATATTGAAGCTAAAATATACATACAGAAGAATACAAAACATGGAAGGAATTACATGGAAATGAGTGCTTCATCAATCACGAAGAAAATGCGGAAAACTTTAAACGCGTTTTCTCGAAACTATATTTTGCAAGTGTACATGATTTCTCAAGCTACAATTGACGGATTGGCTTGCAATTTGAAATATATATATATATATATATATATATATATATATATATATATATATACAAGAAAGTAGTTTTCGTCTGACCGACAATTTTGTTGATAACATTTTTAGTTTCCATGATATAACAACATTTATAATGTTAAAAAATGTATCAAAAATTAAAACATATATTTCCGTCATTCTTCAAAAAAATGAAAAAAAGCTCGGTCAGACGAAATAGGAAGTATATTATAATTTATGAAACTATTTCGATTTTTTATTTCAGAGTAACCAAAATGGCGGAATCATGTACACTGTTTACCTGCATACGCAAAATCACTCACATTCAATATTTTCAATAAAATTTGCAGTATAACAAGTTCAATATATGTATTAATAAAATGTCAAAAGAGGATCATTTATTATTTTTGCAATCCAAACTCAAAAAAATTTTCACTTTTAAATTGATCAAAGTGTACTGTCCCTTTAAATAGTTTACGAAACTGTATGTAAAGAAGAGCTTATTGATTCTTCTTACTTCATTTCTCTATTACTTCATTCTTGCTCCGCGAGTTCTTTAATTGTTATAACTTATAATGTTAATTGTTATCACTTATAGCGGTCATTTGCACAAAAATGAAAGAATACACTTCTCTAAGACTTTGAGATTTGGCTCACCGAAAAAAATATAATTAAAAGAAAAATGATCCTTTCATTCCTTTAGTACTATAGAACTTCAAACTGATCGCACTATAATCGTTTCTCAATTAGAGATTTATATTAATAGTATTCATTTTTATTGTGAACATCTGTTCTTATTTACATGTTTTACTCGTTATCAAAAAGAACAGAATATTTTTGTCGATCGATTAAATGTCAGTGTCCGGAATATTTCTCGTCTTTCACAAATAATATATCAGTGATTTATATTATCCCAAAACAGTGACACTCGAATAAAAATTGCAACCGTTTACAGATAATAGCCATAAAACATTTTTTTTAATTACATTTTCTTTTCTTTTTTTTTTCGGAACAACTTTTACTTCTAAAAATCTTTAATTATATATATTTCTTACATTTTGGACATTAAAAATAATCTGTCTTTTATATATTTTATTTCTCTACGAAACAAAAAACATTAAAAACTCAACTGACGAATGTCCATTACACACAATATATACGCGCGATGTAAATTATAAAATAAAATACAAATTTACGAGTACTAATTTATGATGTACAAGAAATTAAACATTTTAAATTAAATTATTTTTGCTCAAAACTTTCTTGTAGCTATAATTAATGGCCGGTTTTTACATGCACTTCTCCTTCGATCCAATTTATGTCAGATCAGAAATCTCAACGACGATGGTCTTATTTCGATCGGTAAAACTCGCCGCGGGAAACATTGCTCGCAAACCGTGTGGTAACGTTGAAAAGAGTAGCGCACTAGGGAAGGAATTTTTCTGGAAAAAATAGAGAAACTGCAATAAGAGGAAAAAGAATTACGTTGACAGCATTTCGAACTTATTCATGCGCACGGCCGATTGTACTTTAAAGAAATCCGTGATAACGAAAATAACCGACATAGACCGACAAAGACATATATATAAATATATTAACATAACAGGCCAAGCTTAGAGAAAAAAAAAAAAGAGAGGAAGAGGTAGAGACACACGCACTCACATTTCCCGACGTAATCTTCTTTCTCTCTAACGAGTCAAAACATTATCGAAAAGCGAATTAAGTTTGATGAGAATCGCGTAAACTGAAAAACGTGAAAACGAAAATAATAACTGTTGTAGACTATGTGTAGATAAAAACAGATATTTGTTTTTTTTTTTTATATTATTACTACGAAGTACTCGATATAATTGTATCATTATATTTTATTATTATTACTATATTATTATTTTATTATTAATATTATATTATTATTACTATTATATAATTATTATATTATTATTAAGTTTTATACAAGAGAGATATTACATATGGTGCATTTCTTTTAGTATCGTCACAGTGTTTTCATCACCTTTGTTTTTATTACGCTATATCTGTGCGAAATTCTCTCACTCTGTCTTCATATTCGACAAGAAGTCTCTTTCTTTTTTTTATATGCTGCTATCGATATTAGTCGATTATTAGAGAGAAGTGCTTATGCTTTATTATACTCTAATCTCGCAGTCACAAAATCCGCCGTGTGATATAACAATACGTATATTCGATTGTCGCGAATGAAGAAGAAGAAGCGATGTCGGATTGGTGTTTTTTTTTTAATCTCTTTTATATATATATTATATATATAAATATTTTATATACATATTGCAAGATGTACTTTGCAAAGAGGAGAAGGGGGAGGGGAGGAGGGGTCTAGAGTTTTCTGGCCGAATGACAGGGACGTTACTTCGTACTTTAAGTTCCGCATACGCGTGAGAGACCGCAGACTTCGTGGCGAGCTGTTGCGAGCAGGGATGAATTTATATGAAGAAACTAAATGCGGCTTAAGACTGCTCGGAAGGAAAACCACTGAATTAGATTGTAGAAGAATCCGTTTCGGAAGAAAGACAATAGAAAAGAAAGAAATGCAAGATGTATTTCTTCTTCGCTTCTTCGGTTCTCGTAAATGTTATTAGCTACAGACCGCGAAAAATCATCCCGTGCCTGCGAGCGAAACTGGTTCGGGTGGTTAGACGACGTCGGAAGGTTGCGCGGTGCCATTTCGATCGACGAAGAGAAAAGAAAGGAAGCAGCGAGAGGTAGGAGGAGAGAGAGAGAGCAAGGCATATGTATTAAGTAGAATCGGCGATGTACTGTGATAACGACATACAACATCCGCTTAATTTCATTTGATCCTATGTCGGAATTATGCGTCAGCCAACTTTCTCGGATATCTCGCAAACGCCGTTCTCTGTCTTTCTCTCCATCTCGTCTCCTGCTCCCTTCGAAATCGCAAAGACGGAGGAGAATCTCGCCGTGTCTGTCGATCGATTTACTATTTTGCAATAACGGCCCTCGTCTATCACCTCGACGCCAGCGTTTATCTTTTTTTTTTTTTTTCTTTTTGTTCATCACGTTGCTTTCGTGGATGCGCAGTAAGAACGCCGCGAGTTCGCAGTTAGTCTGTTTTGGAGATAAGATAGCGTTAGTCTACGTTTGGTTTAATAACGAGCTTTTGTGGATTTGAAAGTGTTTATGTAAATCCACGAATAATCCGTGAATGGGTCTGGGGAGCTTATTCGATCTGGTTTATCATAAAAAAAAATGGACTCGACCAGTTTTATTTGCGCATCCTTGTTGCGACAAGGTAGAATGTATGAACAAATTCCAGGATGTCCAGCTCTCGCCACGAATTCCGTGGTAAATGCGCGATCGTGTATCCGTATACGTAAACGACAGAACAAGCGATCTTGTTTCTTTTCGGTTATTCTTCTTTTTTTTTTTTATTATTTTTCCTTTTTGTAATCGGATGTGTGCTTTCAAAGACAGTGTAGAAAAAGAGACAACGCGTTTATCACAGGCTGCGTCACTCTCGTCGTTCACCGAATGCTCCAAATATATAATGTTTATGGCTTTATATATATATATATATATATATATATATATATATATATATATAATAATATTATCTAATGATATATATATATATGTAAATTATTTGTTTTCTCTTTCCCCTCATAAGACTCAGGGCACGCATCCTCAAACGGGTCGTACCCCACCGACAGGGTGGCGCATCCGACATACATAATCATTCGTACTCATTTTGTTTTCAAAAGCTCCGCAAAAAAGCGGATGGATTAGAAGAAAACCGATAGAAACTCGTTCTACAAAGCTGCATATTTCTGTCCTTCAAGTCAAGGTTTTTAAAAATGAAGTCGAATTTTTTTCTATTCTCACTCGTTTTAATAATTCTTCCAAAGGGATTAACTTAATCTTTTAATCAGAATTAAGATACGTTATACTGAATTTTCTGTTTTCTTTCATATTAAATACTCAATTATTTCGCTTTATTCTACAAAAAGAGGTATAAAGCCTGCTTGTATCGGCTAAGTAGCTATTGGCTAAGTCTGCTAGTTTTTTTCTTTTAATTATGATCTTGTCTGTAGACAAAGAAAGAAAATTTTGCTAAATTTAGTTTTACGTGACGTTGATGCATCCAATTTCGAAAGAATTAACTTCGTGGAGAGAACAAGAAAGAAATCCAAACTTTTAAATGTGATCTTGAACCTTAAATCTTCGATAATTAAAAATTGAATTTTATATAGAACGACTTTCTCACAATTTCTTTCAATCGATCGACTTTTTGCAGGACAGAGACAAAAAGAGATAAATATCCGAAAACGTTAATTTATGCAAACGGAAGAACAACAACGCGATGCGCGCGAAAAAAATTCAAAAACCGATGTGTTCGCATACGTTCTCCCGTATACATGAGATCTCGCTTTCAAAATTTAGCTTTAAAAGAAAAAAAAAAAAGGAAGAAAAGCCCTTGAATGCGAACGCCGACGCAGGTGCAATACGTTTCACAGATGTGCATAAGTATACTTAGGATCGTGCCGTGATGCGTTGAACACGTTGAGAGGAAAGCACGCGAATTTGCAAATATTAAATGGCGCCGTTTAGCGCGTGCAGCATTGTACGTGCACCATATATGTCCAGTTATGAGCCGCAAATTGTTACGTTGCGTGCTCACGTAGGTCCGTTAACACTGAAAACTTGTCTTGTTCTGTAATACGAAAATTACACTTCCTTGCAAAAAAAGAGAAACAAATCAAAAAGAATCGATGGAAATGCATTTTCGTCGATGACGAATTTTATTATGACATCTCTACAATCTTCAAGATTGATTACATTTTATTGGCGTAAAAAACTTTTTATTTGTATTTTCCTCCGATTTCTGTTCGTTCAGTTTAATTTTTACGACGTGCAATTTGATGGAAAGTTAATTAATTTTTAAAAGGATATCGAAAAGAAATCGGCAGGCGACGTTTTCAACGCAAATGTAGCTCGTGTCTTATTTATGTATGATATAGATTTATATATGTGTACACACACACACACACACACACACACACACACACACACACGCGCGCACACACCACGCACACGCATACACAGACTCGCCCGATCACAATTGTAAAAGAAACAGAGATCACGCGGCGTGCCAAGCGCCGGGATGATGCATATACCATTATTTACAAGTATATACGCAAGCAGCGAAATACTGCGCCAAGATCGACCTTACCTCGTTTTTCGTCGTTTAGCATGCAAATTTATTCGCGGCGCAACTTCCCTAATTATATTGCCGGTGGTATACCTCTTGATTCATGTTTGACGGTACGATAAATTGTTGAGAATGATGTTACGTTTTCGGCGAGGCTCTTTAGAGACAACGATGTTCTCCATGGAAATATCAGCCATTAAGCAGCAGCCATTAGGGAAACTATGAATAGTGCGCAGCGAAATTAAATGCTTTTTGCATGAAACATATATTTTATAATGTCACGTAAATATATTTTGTTAAAAGCGCCTTCCGTTTCATTTGTTTTGTTGCCCTTCTATCTTTAAGTTACATAGTTAAGTTTTCGCGCTCCACGTAGAGATCTGTGTTACCGAAGTACCCAATTGTCAAAAAGTTTTCATAGTAGATATTAATTATGATATTTTATGATTTTGTAACAGCCGATTTAACTTGACTTTTGTTTACAATATGTTATCATCCTTTTGCCACAAATCGTTACTCGAGTAATTACGAAATTATTATGTCAAATCACCAGAACACCGCGATGTTCTGGTCTCTCGAAAAGTTAATTCGGCTGGGATCTTGGGCGCAGAGCTTTCGCTGTAACGTTACAACGGAACCAGGTTCCTAATAGTAATTTAGGGAGTGGGAAGAGTGAAAGAAATCAATTCGTCTCATATATTTTGTGACTGACGAGTGTCTCGGCGGCGCGGGTCCGATTCTGTTCGAACCGACAGTGTTCCCAAAGATATATCACCGTGTATATCGTATATATTCTTTGTTCTCCTTTCCTTCGCTCTCTCTTTCTTCCTTTGGCTTATTTCTCTTTGACACAGCTTCCAATGTCCCATCCCGTTTCTAGTGTTTCTACCGTGTGTTCATCCCCGTCCGCGATTCACCAACTTCATAATATACATATATATACATATATATTGTATATGTACATGTATACATACGCGCGTATATATTATATTAATCAACAAGTGTGGCTGTTCATTACGAAACGGTCCCGCGTCCATGCCCCGAGCGTGTTCTGTTTTTCATTTTTTTTCACCTTTTTTATACAAATAAAATATACAAATAATACCAGAGAAACGCACGTCTTCCAACATAACCCTCGTTATTTTCCGTCCTCGTGGAGTTTACCGAGACATCATTTTACTTGTAATAAATTTTCTAAACTTTAACAATATAATTTTTATTTCGATCAACGTTTTATAGATATGCGTTATACATATAAAAATCTAAAAGAACTTTATATGTATGATAGCAATATATTTTTTGGAAGTAAATTAAAGATGGAATTAACAAAGGAAACTAACGATTAAAAAAATTTTAATTTTAATGTAAAATAAAAGTGCATTGACTCAACTTCAAACTTGCATGACTTGAACGCACTTTCGGTTTCTTTGGCATTTCGCCGTCAATTAGAAAGTAGCGTAATGAAAAACACAATGTCTTGGTAAATAATGCCACTACATAATTATTATTATTTTTTTCAGCTGGCAGTTATATTGTTTTCTCCTCGATCACTTTTTATGCACGTTTACTTTAAATTGTTCAATTTCGTCGTTTAAGTTGATATCATTTTCGTTTTTTCTGTTGTTTCCACAAATAGATCGCTGAAAATATTTCTCTCATCAATTCATAAACCTAAAAAAAAAAAATCTTAAGACATAAACACTTAATATTCGTAAATTAGTTGTTTATTTGCATATTTCAGATATTCCTGTTGCATGAACAACAAAATAAAATTCTATATTAGAATCTCGATTAATACCGTGATCAAATCGTGATAATAACATAATCAAAACTTTTACTCGAGCGACTGGAAACTATCGAAAATTTTTTTCTCTGCCTGAAGCTCACTTCGGCGTCGCGAAATTTCAACGGTGCGATTTCGGGATCGGCTTTATCGGGTCTACGACGTGCAGAGAATAAATTTCAAGCATGGTCGTAAATTTGAGAGACCGACCGACCAACCAACCAACCAACCGACCGACCATCGGAAACAGTCCGTCTCTCGCGTTGTGCAACCAGTTTTGCGCGGGCACGTCAGATCACGGCTGCTTGTCAGAACCGCGCTTGTCCGCGGCAACCTTGATTTGGATTATTTGCAATGAATTTTACAGAGCGCCGCTTATGATGTACGCACCTGTACACTCGCGTTCTTATCCGCTAAACTTCATCAGAATCCAACAGAACCGTCTGTTAAAATCTCGTTCAGGCGAACACAGAAGCCACTTGCTCTCGTTCGCGCGAATACGACGCAGTGGTTCTCGTTTTTATCGTCAATGACTAATCGATAAAAATAGAGGATCGTCAATTTTTCAAAATTGAATCACAGAGACGTGACTTTATGTACCTTTACAAGCGACATAAATCAATTATCGTCACGATTACGTTTAAAATGCATTAATATTCGATGAACGAGAACAATTCATTTTCAGAATATCCAATTTCACTTGTTAAACCGTAAACATGCAAATACGACAATGTGCCGTCCATTATCTCCGGAAGACCAAGAGGTTTCCGTATATATATGTATATCTGAAGACGAGTTAGAAGAAGAGATGCGATATGTAAATTTGGCTCGTTCGTCAGTCCAGGGAATAACGTCGTCACTTTTGTCGGTTACTTTTTGTATTACTCTTCTTGCACGGCAGCGAAAACGGAGCGTTTAAGTAGTTACTCGAAGGGAAGCGAGAGGCGATCATCTGAAGCGTGCTTCAGTCTGGAGAACTGTTAAGCTATAATACGTTCGATCGATGCAAAAGTTTGAGCGGCCTATAAACACACGAGAGAGAGAGAGAGAGAGAGAGAGAGAGAGAGAGAGGGAGGGGGAGGGAACGAAAAGAGACAGAGGGAGAGTGAGAGAGAAACACAGAGAGAGAAAGCCGCGCGCGCTGTGTTTGAGAAACTCTGTCGTCTCTCTGCATAGAGAAGCTGCCCGACTGCACTTGACTTTCCAACTTCACGACCACAGCCGCAGCACAAGTGAATCCCGCCCATACGAGGACAGTAAAAAGATCAAATTGAGATAGCCAAGAGAGCTCGAGCTATCAAAGGAAAGGCGAAGTGAAAAGTGTCCGAGTTACGCGCGACTTTGCCTTTTACGACAAACAAATCGAGCAATTTTGAGCAATTTAGAAAAATTACATGGATAATTTTGAAAGAATCACGCGCGTCGAATAATTACCGGAAGATAATTGCAATACGCGAAGGCGAATTAACGTCGGATATCAATTTCTGACGAAATATATATATATATATACACATACTCGTATTTCCAAGATAAAAGAGAACGTCTTTATGATATTAATAAAATATTAGGATTTTTTGTCAATTTTTTACGTCAATAGTATTGACGTATATATAGCTCATAATGATGCTATTAATTTTGCATTTCTCATCGGAATCACGTGCTTACTGCTCATCTCCGGCGCTAACAGTTGGACTCTATAAAATGAGACACATGAGAGACGTCGCGTCGTCGGCCTGATGACATGGCACTGACGGTGAGAATCACGACGACAGCAATTTGATTCACGCTTGTATATCGGCCAAGCAGCTAATGTAGTTATTGCCAAAAATGACGAGAAACGAGTTTACGCGGCTCACACCGATCGGCGTACCATCTTAACCAGCCGCGTACACGCCGAATCCGGTTAGACCGGTTCGGCGAGACGTTAGATTTTCGCGTGATCGCACTTTCGGTTTCTGAATATTGTGTCCTTGAATGAAGCCCCGCATCGCGTGGTGGCCGTGGTGGTCGCGGAGTACGTGATGCAAGAACGAATGCACCGAAAATTTATTTAAAAAAACAAAAGAGAACAATAAAGAAGCACTTGATATATATTTTTTTCATCGCCGACGGGGCAGGATAGTAGATTCATTTTTCGGCAACACGAATGATGTACGCTGTTTTCGGAACGCTTTGTTACGCGTACAAGGGAAACCAATTAAATCTACTTTTGCTGCAAAACCAACTTTTAATAATACTGATTGTGAACTGGAAAGCTGTAAATGTCAACTATATAACCAAGAGATACTTCCAAATTTATTCGTGGATCAATTGTCGGACTTGTAAATTATTTTCGTCGAGCATTCATAAGTTCATTAATATGTATCCTATGTATTTGTTATAATTATAATTATGAAATATCAAAGCTTTCTATTAAAAGGATGTTACAATTATTGTTAGATAAAATCAAGCGTTTTGTTTGAAATACGTATCTTCTTGAATCAGATAATTGTGTTTATTAACATAACATCATTATTAACATAAATTATATTTATTAACATAATAACAGGGAAACTAGAATTTATTTACATGTTAAAGTACTCTTAAAGGAGTTCTTATTTCACTAAAAGGAGATACAGTATAAAAATTCTGGTTTTAGCGTTCTCTCAGTTAATTTTTATGCAATTTGAAACTGGGTAAAGTGAACGCAGAAAGCTTTTAAGATAAGGTATATACGGCTCGCAAACACGGATTAACAATTATTGTACGGCGAATTACAGTAGAGGAGAGCAATGAGTTGTAGCTCGTTGCACAGTCGGTGCGCGACGTGCCGCGAAATGCAAGCGAGCAAGTAAGCCGAAGGACAAGGAGCAGCCGGGTATCGGAACGGTGCGAAGAATGATGGATCATCATGCATGCCCGAAAACCCGTTGGGACTCGGCGGAGATGAAGAATGTTGACCGGAGAAAAGAGAGAGAGAGAGAGAGAGAGAGAGAGAGGGAGAGAGAGAGAGAAGGATCCAGCCGGCGGCACGGCGAAGAGGAGATATCAGCGATCATGAAGTATGACTCCGACTGTTTTGAGCGTCCATGCCCCGACTCGACGCGACGGGAACGAGAGGAAATTATTATGCGCTGTAGAACTTCCGATCAGGCCATTCGGCGTAATACATTGCGACGAGATGGTAGATAATAGTTTTCATTTTAGGAAAACTCCGTTTGTCTCAATGAAGTCCCATTGAAAGAAAAATGAAAATTATCGCTCAGATAGATTCAGTAGAATCAGTGGGATTTGGAACATCAAAAGATCCGTGCGAAACTGTCGTCAGTCCTGAAGAGAGAGAGAGAGAGACCTTTTAGAAAGAAAGAAAGAAAGGCAGACAATCTTTTATGAATATTTCAGTCATTAATTATAATCTACAACTGTGTTTATTTTAGTAGATAAAATTCTTCTGAAAACAAATGCACTCAGAGTATAAGGTCTTTAAAAAATTCTTTATATTTATATAGATATCTAAATTAAGATCAACCGAAGTGGATATCTTTGACGTTTTTCGTAATAAAATTGGATTGCGAATTCGGCGTTTAATTCTGAGTTTATTTTACCGTAAATACTAAGAAATGTATCTTACGTCGATTATTACGATTACATGGTACTCAATCTGTATAACAGAGAATTATCTTCCAGAGCTAGGCTCTACGACGACACCGAAATATCTGACCTTACCGAGATTACGACGATTCGAATCGCCTGACGATAAACCGCGCGCGCGTCGAATCACGAGGACGTTCTTAAAAGGCATTTCGCACAATGACAATACCAAGTTCGCGTAGTTAAAGCCGAGACTTGGTCATCTCGCCGTCGCGCGAAAATACAGGCGAGAGCAAAGAGGACAACCGAAGAGGACGACGAGAGGAGAGAGAGAGAGAGAGAGAATGGGAGAGGGAGAGGGAGAATTACGCGTTCGCTATATGGACCACGCGAGGCGAAAGTGAGACGGGGGGCAGAACCGCGATGGATGAGGAGAGGAGACGCGCCAGGAGACGGCTAGAGGAGAGCCAGGGGGGTATCGCGAAGGAGAGAGACGAGATCCTCTCTCGAGTCCCCCCGGCTGCTCATAACTCGATGCCGTGCGGTGGGAGAAACGCCCTTGACTCGGACTTGGTGGTTGGCGGGGGAGTGGGACCACGGCGCGGCCTTGAGCCGGCCCGTCTCGTTCCCCACGACCAGCGTTTCTCAATCTCACGGTCTCGTCGGGGGTCTACAGGTCGCATCGAACCCGTAGCGATGCCGTAAACGACGAAAATGTAGGAACGATCGAACGGAGCCTGTATTTCTATGGTGAGAGAGACAGGAGTTAGTCATGTACACACAAGATAACGTTGACAACTTGGGACAGTCTGTCGCTCTTCCCCTAAGGACGAAGAGAGAGAAATGGAGAGAAATGGCAAGAGAAAAAATACGACGTAGTTTAACGACTTCTAATTTTTTAGCGGGAGGAGCTCTCGCGGTGACGTAGAGATGAAGAGGCGGGTATGTGTGTGTGTGTGTGTGCATCCAAGTCAAACCGAGATAAAGCCCTCCTCGTATCTTACATCATTGTTTTCATAGCGTTCTTGTATTTCTCGAGGCCACTGCGTCATGGTTTCTTCTCGACGTATGTAGATGCGTCGCGAAGCGAGACGTTCTCGAAGATGTACAGGTGGACGCGAGTAGCGTTACGTAGGTCAAGTAAGCGAATGTACTCTAAAAGCAGTAAAAGCGCAACTGAGAGCGTTATCCTGCCCGTCAAGATAGTAACGTATACTGGAATACAAAATCTGTCCAATCTCTAAGGAATATAATACATTTACATATTTTTCTTTTCAATCTGAATTTCATAGAGATTAATATATTATTTAAATTAAATAATTCTAAAATAAAGACCAGGATCTTAGTTCTTTATAGATACGACGAATCCACTTCATCGTATATGCGTGTAGCATTTGGGGTCTTGTATGCAACGAGGGCGTTCATCGAGCGAGCCAACGTTGGGGAACGACGTTAGTTGGCCGAAAACCTAATCACCGACGGATCGCCAGCCACGCGGGCATCTCTCGAAACGAGTCGGCGGGCAAAAGCGGGGTTCAAGGTTCATGAACTTGGCACGACGATCGTCGCGACGACTCTTATGAGCGTGGCGCGGCCACGACAGAGGAGAGAGAGAGAGCCCCTCTCTCTCTCTCTCTTTCTCTCTCTCTCTCTCTCTCTCTCTCTCTCTCTTTCTCTGAACCTCTCTCCCCTCGTGGCCCTCGCGACCACGTGAACGAAATTCCTCTTCAACAAGAACGAGTGAAGGATCTTCGAAAAAAACATTCCGATGCGCGACGCTGCCGATTGCATCTACGGTGCATCATCATCGGACCGTACACAACGCGACGTCAACCATTGCAAATGATCGTGCTATCTGTCTTTTTCAGAGATAATGATGAAGAAGCTCGCGGTTTGAAATCTCGATGATTTGTCTTAATCTTTTACGCCAAGAAATTATTTGGAGCCAAATATCTGAAAATTAACAGATATGAGAAAAATGTTGATTCCATTACACTAATATGAGTAGCCGTTGATGTTGGAGTTAGAAGATTTGGAAATTTCGCAGAATCCAAAAATCTTATAGCACGGGTTCGACGCCTCTCCGCTATATTTATAAGAATTGACAGCCGGTACATACAAATGCAAATTGAATACAATGACACTCGCGTTGCGAATCTCGCGAATTTAAACACGATCCGGAAGGTGCGATCGAGGAAGTTGAGAACAAAACGCGTTTCGTCTGTCAGAAGTGTCTGTGAGTATCTTGGGATAGGAAGAGGAAGGAGGGACAGAGGTATCGCATGAAAGAAAGAGAAAACAACACGAAGGACCATAGAGGGAGAGAGAGAGAGAGAGAGAGAGAGAAAGAAAGAAAGAGACCCGCGATATAAAGAAACAAAAAGGAAGAAAGAAGCGGTCGAGACGATCAAAATTGGTAGCGAACCTTCTGATAGGGGCACAAGGTGCATGTTTTAAGCCTCCACGCTGCAGAAACTTCGTGTTTGTTATACAGAACGAATAAATTAGAACGGATCTCCATCCGTACAACAATGTTAAAATTTAATTATAAAATATGATTCTCGTGAATACGTTTGATATTTTCATATTTTCTTTAAGTTTCGTATTTTCTGCGTCATTTATAATTACATCATAATTACACCATTTTTTACATTCGTTATCGATGATACTGATTATAAAGAAACGATGTATCAGTTTTCATTTAACAGCGAAGATACACGCGGATTTCCTTCGCTGATCGTTCTCTTGTGGTTTAGGGCCCCACGTATGCTAAATCCGTTACTGATCAAAGGGATCTCGAGGGTCCCACCGTCGCTCTCGCTGCATCGTCGTCTCGTGCGGTCCGTATACACCTCACGGTGCACCGGTGCTTATCCTTTATACTTTATTTTGCCTCCGCGAAATACCGGCTGACAGTTACTCCCTCGAACGAAATAAAAGATACCTCCTCCCTTTCCTTCACTCTCTCTCCCCCTCTCTCTCTCTCTCTCTCGCTCTCGCTCTCTCTCTCTCTCTCTCTCGCTCTCTCTCTTTCTCTCTTTCTCTTGGTCTCGCGGAAGAGAATCGCGCGCGCGGCTCCGAGGAAGTTCCTGCCACTTGGCCTACTACTCCACTCCGCTCTCTTCGTTCGCGGACGAGCTACCGGGGCTTTTCTTTTTACGCGAGCCACTTCCTGCTCTCCGCGAACTTTGTTTTTCTTTCTTGTTCCTCCCTCGCCTCCCCTCCTTCCCCCATCCCAGTCCCCCTCGCGGTTCTTCCGTAGCTTCTTTCTTTCTTTTCCCCTTTTCTTGTTGCTCCACCCCGAGACCCAGTCACGGGGGATTATGCAACACATAACGGAGAAATCTAAACAAGCACGACGAAATTCGCCGGGATCGAAATACCCGGATTCTCTGTGGAGCGACACATCCCTTGCACGCATTGTTTTTGGATTGTTTGGCAGAAGAATGTCAATCTACGGTGAATTCTGATTTGCTGAATATCGATTATGTAATTTTTTTTCCTTAAGACGGAAACGTAAATATTTTTATGTATTCTATATATATATATATATATTACACATACACACAACAAATTAAAAATCGACGATTACCATTAATTTAATGATGAAATTATTATTTCAATTTATGATTGTGTTTCAAGTCTGACAAATCGAAATATTTACTTTTCACGCAATTTATAGTACTGAAAATTATATTTGCATTTTTCACATGAATATTACTAAACACCGAGACCCGTTTTGACCGAAAATAGATTTCTTCTCTTTCATTTATATTTAAAAACTTTTCTCACAATATATCCTGATACTAAAGGTCGTCATTATTTTATCATATATTTAATTATGTTTTAAATACAATATTGATTTGATACTTTTCTCAAAAAAAAAAAAAAAAAATTGAGCAATTTTTTTCTTTCTTGGTCAGTAAGAATATTGTAGTCAATTTTGAGACAACAAAATTTATCAAAATGGAAACTGTGCTTTCGAAGAATAGCAATAAACACTTGTTGGAGAGTTTAAGAATTAAGAATCGGATGAAGGAAACTGTAGAATAAAGAATCAGAGCAACGTACGCTATCGTACGTCATTACCAACAATTTCGCGATTGTTGGGCGATCTGTGTCATATAACGTGCGTCTTGTAGGTCTTGGCGGAATGTTGTGTGCGTGAGGCGGCGATTACTACCGTCTGGCTGTTATTACGAGTCGGCGGGACGAGCCGGGCAACGCCGAAGGACTGCTATGCAAAGGACTCTCGCTGGCGGCGGCGTTTGCATACTAGTAGATTAGTTCGCTAGGTCGCTGTAGTTTCGTCGTCTCACCCAATTCCGGACGGGATGAATAAACCAACAGCAACAGGTTAATCGCTCGCTCGGCGAAACGCGCCGCAAACGTTAATCGTTTTATTACTCCCCGTTACGCGCGTTTTACCGTATCTCGAAGTTCGCGGCGCGGGACGACGCGAAAATTGACACCGCGACGCATCGCGCCCGGCGGCGCGCTATTATTTTAATCGAGCCGCCCGCCGTTCCTTTGTCGTGCCCCCGCCGGGGCCGCTGTTGTTTGTCAGAGCGTAAACAATTGGCGCATTGTATCCGGGACGCCGCGTTATTCGCAACATTATTGCAAATTTAACGCGACGTTTATCGGTTTCGTTGTAATTCCATACGATCCCGCGATCGACATGTCTGACAACGCGTTGTCTCTTGGATTTAATAATTGTCGAAACGTTCCCGACACGCATCCATCCTTCGTGGAAAAACGCTCGGTGACAGTTTGACGAATTGATCTGTGGATTCGTATCGCAGATTCCCGATCTCTGGAACCTTCACTCAAAGAACTGAACAGCGGGACGTAAACTAGAAACCACACACAAAGAGAATCGAATTTAAAATATTTAAATTAATTTTTTTCAATTCTTTCAAATTCCGCGGCTGTGCCATTTTTTTTATCTCTCTCTCTCTCTCTCTCTATATATATATATATTTAATAGTTCTTTCTTTTCCAGTTAATTTAGATTTATCTCTTTAACTTTTTATAAATAATGATCATAATTAATTACGAATAATTCTATTTTTATGATGACAACTCTTTCTCGTAAAAATTCAGATTTAACTTGAATCGCAATTGAATTAAATCGCCGCGGTTCTAATGTTCTTCAAGTTAAGATTTACACAGATTACAGTTGCATTCGATCCTTCAGCTCCACTAATTGCGTTACATTGAATCATGATTATGTTTTCTACCTCGAGGGAGAAATACCCTCGATTTTTTCAATACCTCAGAAGTACTATAATTCAACGTTTTGAAGTTTTATAAAAGATTGCTAGTATAAAAGTATTGGTGCAGCTGACGATGCAAGTGGACCACCACTGCGCTTTGTTTTTACGAAATACACCGACATCGCGCATTTGTGCATCGAAGCCCGTCCAACTGTTTACTTGTTTAAAAACGTATTCTTTTTTTACTATTTTTTTATTTTAATCGTAGTAGCTACCTGCTACGCCAATGAAACACTCGCCGACCTTCGAATCGGAGTCTGACCGTTTTTGTGTATCGTGCCAGTAGCCCGAGGAGGGGCTGCCTCCTCAAGGAGTGGAAATAAACCTGTGTGAGAGGAGGTGCAGGACCCCTAAGAAATGACTGGAGGGGGAGATAGGTAGCTGCAAGAGTAGTCAGAGAGAGAGAGAGAGAGAGAGAGATGTGATGGGGAAAGGGGGGGAGGGAGGAAGAGGGGAGAATAACGCATACTATAGAGTGATTCATAAGTTTGCTTACATAGGCAATGTCTTTGGTTAGCTGAACTGTAAAAATGTTAAAGCGAACATGCAGGCTGGGATGTTATTTTTGTTAAAAGATAAATGTTTCTTTAAAACTCATCCTCGCGACGAAGGTATACGGATATCGGTATTCCGAGAGTACATCCACTACGATTGGTGCATATTCCGCACATTACATATGTATATATGTATATTCCTTTGTGATATTCTTCGATTTGTCATTGATTCGGTTACGATGACGCCAGCGCCTTCGAGATTACGAAAATTAATTAATTTGATAAATACACGTATACGATAATCGAGCGTTAACGACATGCATTATAAATTAAACAAAATGAATTATGATTGTGAGCAAAAATCAAAGTTCATCTTGTTCTATAAGATATTTATCTCCTTTTTTTTCAAAGTATTTCACACGCGATTATTGATTTGTTGAATTTCTTGTGTAAGTGTAAGTCGGGCTCTATATTCTTTGAAATGTCTTTAATATCCATCTCAATTTCGAGTTATTTTACTTTTGATGCAATATGAAATCTATCTCTATCCTTTTTCGTTTTTATTTCTTTTTTAAATAGATTTATATAAACGCTTCTCTACCGATTCTCGTAATATACAAAAAACGCTCGTTTGGTATACGCAAAAGGTAGATACGATGTAGATAATTTTGTAACGATTACAGAGAGTATATGTGCGACAAAAAAATGTGATTGATCGATTAATACGTAGCGGTGTGCCATAAGATCTCACGAACGTAGTTCGACTCGCGGAGTCGATACGCAAGAAATTCGGACGAGCGACAATTAAGAAGCAAAAAGTGAAATCTCACCACGTCCAATTCGCATAAGTGAAAACGAGCTGACGTGTCACGGCAATCAAATCAATAATATCTATATACGTATATTCAGGAATTTAACGCCAAGTGGAAATTAGGTGGAAAAGGTCGCGGTAAAATTTTCTTTACGTTCGAAATATCGCTACAATTATTATACACAGGTATACATATATATATATATATATATATATATATATATATATATATA
>Ga0157364_1000259_pt1 | contig 31099 bp, 14 predicted proteins | sample AttsexASBM2_FD_111476 | JGI IMG/M metagenome (GOLD analysis project Ga0157364, IMG submission 111476) | Fungus gardens microbial communities from leaf cutter ant in Ribeirão Preto, State of São Paulo, Brazil - Atta sexdens ASBM2 | ecosystem: Host-associated > Fungi > Mycelium > Unclassified ...
GTTTTTTTATTTGTATCTCACACACTAATATCTCGATAAAAAAAGAACACTTTGATAAAAATAATATATATATATATATATATATATATATATATATATATATATATATATATATATATAATAAGCATATTATTTTATTTTGACATTTTTATTATAAGATCATTAATCTTTATATCAAAATATATATCTCGTGTTTGTAGAAAAATTAATATTGTTAAATTAATATAAAGTAGATACTTCTTGTTAAAAAGGATTTTTTTTATTTTATTAGCTGATTTGATACGGGATGAAGTGGGTGCAGCCCACTTCACGCTACAAATGTTTTAAAGCATTTGATTGACCAATTAGGAGAAAAAATTTTACTAATTGACAATCAAAAATGCTTTGAAGCATTTATAGCATCAAGTGGACCGTTAGCCGATATAAGTTAACACAATCATAATGAAATTAGAAACTTTTTAATTAGATTATGAAGTAAATTTTTGAAATAAATTTTTAATTAAATTTGTAATAGTGGAAAATGTGATCTTTTATATCTCTGTCTAAAAAAATAAATTCTTGACACTTGAATTTATTTATAAGTATTGCATATCATTTCTTGCGTATCATTTCTTATATCTGAATAGCATTTTTATCTATTTCCTCAGTTTTCGCCAATACTTTATAACATTTTTATAGTGTCCCGTTTTACATTTTTCTTTTCTGACAATGCATTCACGTGATGGTTGAGTAGTAAATTCGCCGCATACTTAAATGCCAAATCAAACTCACATCGTACAAGATGTAGAATAAGAAGCGTTTTTGTATGTAGGAGGTCAAGATGACGACGGGCGTCGTCGGCAGCAGTCTTGACGCCATGAATTCCGTCCGTCCTTTTCGAAGGACATCGGAATTGTAATTCTACTTTTTCGGTATTCCCTTATATCCGTATCTCGTATTTCCGTATTTCGTGTCATGAAACACGTTATCTCTTTCAGTGTAATATCACCAATGGCGCTTACAACCAACGCTTGTTCTCAAGTGACATATAAGAAAGTGCAAAGTGTCTCTGTCTTGAATTTCATGAAGACATTAATTCTAACATCTTCTTCATGAAAAACAAGATTATCTTTGTTGCATTCTGGTGTAACTAAAAAATTTTACGTATTTTACTTTCACAACATTCAAAAACACACCGTTTGCGGCATAAAGTAAGTAAGGTATAAAGTCGCTATAAAGTATGTGAATATTTCGAATATTTAGAGCAATAAATAGTGAATAATAGATTATTATTGCTAGTTACCTATTAATTATATAATTTCAAGTAAGGTAGTATAAAACTGTAGTTATTAATGTATGCACATAATAATATTTAATACATAAATTACATTTATTTAATTAGCAAGCAACACAAAAATAAAAATATTATTGACATGAAGGATAGCATTCTATAAAGATTGCGAACATTATAATACAATATATACCCAATTTATTTTTAAAAAATTATAAGAATTTCTGATTTTAAATATTTAAATGTCCTGTATTTCTACGTTATATTACATTAACGAAATTAAGAAGAATTTCGAATTAGACATTTTATATTGAAATATTTTGCACAATAAAATATCGAAAAATCATCTAACTCGAACTTTGAAGAAAAACTTTGCAATATCATCCTTGTATACATAAACTACATCAAACGTGCCATGGCGCAATGGGTAAAAGATTGAAAACATCTTTTCTCTGCAACCAGCAAAGAAGCAAAATATATTCCATTCTTATAATCTTTCAGCCGTCTTAGAATAGTCTCGGGAGTCGTTAATTTAGGCAATCGACCGGAACGCTTTGTCGAAAGTTTCTGACTGAAACGTAGTCTTGGTGAGTTAATTTACAAAATATCGGTAAAAGAAAAGAAGAGTTCGAACACAAAACATGTTCACATAATGATTTGAGCGGTACATTTGAAAAAAAATTTATTTATTTTTAAAAATAATATGCTTCTGTAAGGTTCTTAACAGATGTTACATATCTTTTTATATATTGTTACATATCTTTATATATTGTTATGAAAACTTTTTGTTAAAAATTATTACAAATGATATCAATCTCTGCTAAAATAGATCTTTGAGAATCGGATATAATCCTGGCAGATTCCTCATTGCTTACGTAGTTCACAAAATCGTAGAATGTCAACAAGCGACTCACCGAGCATTATTCAAGCAAGAGACAAATTCCTTCTGGCAGTTGGTACAAGGTAAATGTGAAGGGAGGGCGTACCTTCGTAGGGAAGTCGATCGATATATGCTCCTTTGAAATGAGAGACCGCTTCCTCGAACATATCAGCAAAATAGTTTGGCTAAAGTAATGCTAATGGTCGAGGAGGTGGGGATGAATCGAACGTTGTCTACGAGGTGACTGAAAGGTCTTATCTTCATGTAAAAGGTCAGAAAAAGCAAGAAGGTCCGAAAGGCAAAAAAGACGCATCAAAAAGCATCATGCTAATTCTGTCATCCACGATCAATTCCATGTGAATTTATAACCTTACACTATATTACTTATTGTAGATCGATATAACTTTCCAATTATCGATTGCGTTCGCAACGTTTGAGCCGATTCAGTATCTTATTACAGATTGAAAGAAATATTTTCAATATTTGCACGAATTATGGCGCAATTATTAGCTTAATGTAGAAGCAGTTTCTTTTTTATTTTATGTTCTTTTTATGAGTCGGTTATATAAATCAGATATATATGTCTAAAAAATCTTTTTTTAATTTATTAAAATTTTAAATATATTTCATAACATTGAACTTGCTTTTCATCATACATTTATCCATTTATTTATTCGTACATTGCATTATTCTTGTCGAATAGTCTTATCAGGTAGTTTGCATTGTTAATATAATTGTGTATATAATATAATTAAAACAAAAAAAAATAAAAATGTATTCCAAATTAATCACATAATAAAGCTTAATGTGTTAGTTAATAGAAACATCCTATATTTTATATTCACTTAATTTTATTACATTCTAGAATGATTTATTGGGAATTGTATATTATAAATTTTCCAAGAATCAGCAGCGCGGAGTTGTATTCTCTTTTATATTTCATAATTGTACTCATAAAGGAAAAATGCTTTTTAAAATGAGGTTTGCTGAGCTTGCTCGCACTCGTTGAATTTTCTTGCGTTGTATTTTGCCATGAGGCTTGGTAGAATCATTCCCATTCAACGATCGCGGCTCGTCTCAACGGGGTTATTTCGCGGTTACGTAGACAATGATGTGGACCACGAACTAAGAAAAGTATAACTCGGTCGATCTCAGCAGACAATGAAAAAGACTAGTATATCGTGCCAAAAACGATGCGATGACAATGGAAGTTTTATATACTGTATAGAACTTACGCTCCTAAGGACGAAATGCTCTACACGAAGAGAATCTTTTTTTAGAGTTTAAAAATATGATAGTCGTGGGACAACATTATATTTCCAAGAATTTTAATGAAAATCTCCCTTTATTAATAAAACTACAATAAAGTATAAAATAAGTTTGATTAATTTTATTGAAGTGGTAAAAATCTTTAAAATATTGTATCGTACCATATTTTCGGAGTAAATTTAAAAAAAAAATTCTCTTCGTGTAGGTATACTCTCAAGAGATACACTGTTAAATTTATAATGTCAAATTATACCTAATTTTTATCTTTAATTATTTTTATAAAATTTGCCGCTTATTTAATATATCAATTAATTTAACCAACATAAAACTAAATTTAATACATTTCTCAAGAAAATGTATTATTAATAATATTAATATATAAATGTAAATTTGACTCAAAGTTTGTTATTTACTAAGTGCATACTAAATTTGTTATTTACTAAGTATATTAATATGGACGACGTTTACTTTGAAATTAAGCACAGAAATGAATTGATTTACATTTTAACACATTACAAGTTAAAAATAACAAAATTTGTCATTTAATAAAGAATTGACTTATTATTATTTCTTTGAAAAGGAGTAATTCTAACTGCAAATTAAATTGAATTATTTTTTATTAATATTTTTAATAATTGATGCTGAACTTTGAACAACAATAAGTATGATAAAATAATATAAATATGGATAAATAGTTGAGTAAATGTATAAAATTAAAGTATGTGCACATATAGATCTCAAAATTTTTGTTAGAATTGTAAGATACAGTAGATAAATAACAATATATATTTAAAATACATATTTATTTTATGTGACGAATACATAAAAAAAAATTTGTTTAAATATAATATAAAAAGACAATTAATTTTCTTCTACGTATTTATTATAGTAGGTACTATTATATTAAAAGCGATAGCTCTTTTCTCTTAGAATTAATTTTTTACTTTATTCTACTGAATATAAAAATAATAAAAAAATTAAAAATACATTGTTTTTTTAACACACATTTAATAATATCGAATATTTACTATTACTAAAATTTTGTATATTATTAAATTTTATTTCTACTTTGTTCAATTTTATTAAAATTAAGAAATTCTATATAATTGCTGTTATTTCCTTCAATATTGAGGTGAGATAACAGTATTTAATAAAAAGTTCAAGATTTAATATGCAGTTTAATATAAGTCTGTTAATTGCCGTACGCTTGGGAACTTAAAAAATACGTAAATGCGAGAACATTTTGTTCAAACAATTTATATAATGTTTGCCATAGAATAAAATTTAATCGTAACATAAAAATATGAAATATTTTAATTTTATTATTATATGCAATACAATATACAGATATCTCAATTGGCTGTTGTGTTTTTATACAGATTCAGGCTTTTTTAGCGTGAAACTAAGTTAATCGATCGTGTGCGAACTACTTTTCCACTTTAGGCCGACCTTCGAGCGATATTAGAATTCTTGTAAATCCGGGCGAACTCGGTCTCTCTTTTCTAATATTGGTAACATTTGCCTGCACGCAAGGCATAAGTGCATTTATCCTGTAAACTGGGACAAATTGGAAATGTCACATAATGACGAGGACACTGATGATGATATCGAGATAACAATGATGTCGAGGTTACAAACAGTCAACATTTTGTCTTGGGATGTTTTCTCACATTAACTTCAAAAAACATAAGCTGAGTCTTTAATACACAAATGCTAAATATAAGTATATAAATTATTACTGATTCAAACTTGCTTGACGTTTACATTTGTTTTTATTATTAACATTTATTATTAACATTTATTAGGTTTACCTACATTTATCATTCATATGTATTATCTAACTTAATTTATTACCATATATTTATTATAAAAAGCATCTTGCTTTAATAAGATTCGTGACGATCCCGAGATATTCAAGAGATAAATTCAACTTGAGCAATTTTAACGCGCGCGTGCAACATTATTGCAACATATGCAATATTATTGCAATATTACTGGAACGTTGCAATGTTATGAATGATCTGTTGACTTTGTTTTATTCTCAGTAAGATTATCTATGGTTATCATAAATGAAGTAAACTGATAAGAATATTATTCTAGTTCAAACAATAATAATATTACTTTCTTAAACATTAAATGGTTTATGTCATATTCATATTCTCCATTTCATTCTAGAAGTATACTTAACCATTATCTAGATTGAAGGACACTGCTTTAAGAGTTTTCGGTGTCGCTTTCATAGATTATCGTATCATATCCGCTTTACAATGCTATAATTTTTCCAAGTAAAGTTAATCTGGGCTTTAAGTAATTAACAATCTTTTATTTATCGATCCATATCAATATGAACAAAGTTTCATAAAATATGGATATAATAATTAAATAAATAGCTATGATATTATAATTCGTTTTACATTTACGTGTAAATAAAATGAAACTTCACATTTAAAATCTGTGTAAATTGAAAAAGTGTCATCTTAAAATATTGTATAATGTATACATATAATATTATTTTACATTTATCATATAAATTTATTATTATAATTAATGAAAAATATAATTTATTTTTATTTTTTGAATTCGTTTATATTCTTGTTAACGTTTGAGAAGAACCATCAAAATTTCCAGTTTTTGTTACAAGAATTAACTATCTTTTGGAGATTCTTCCAAGCATCTTTGTCGATTTCCCCACAATTATATAATTATATTTGTTAATAATTGTCATATCAGCATTGCATGATAAGTTTCATCTTATTATAAACATCAAGCGATAAACGCCTATTTTGCATCTTACATCAAGCGAAGTTTTGTTCTTTGCAATTTTGAGCGCAACCATTCTGATTTACTTTTTATTTAAAGTACAAATATATCCGTATATGTATTCATATAAATTGTAAAATATATTGATATTGTATAATTATAATAATACCTAGTAATGTAACTAATCAACAATGATAATGTATAAGAAAAAAATGGATAGAAATTGTATTTATTATATATATATATGTATATATATATATTCATTATTATATTATATATTTATAATGAAATAATATTGTATATAAGTATACAATATCGTTTGATTAAATATATATTTGCTTGATTATAATCTTACATATATAAAATAACAGCCTATTATTTTATACATTTTTTATAACTCATAATATTTAGAAATACATAATATCAATCCATGTTTTTAGTGCATGCATTTCACAACCTTGTATCTATGACAAAATGATCGATCAATGTATCGTATAATGAAAAATTAGCGGAGATTTTGCTCACATTTGTGATGATAGTAACATATGCGAAAATCACAATATTTGCAAAAAGTCTGATTACCGAAAACGCAGATTTAACATTGTCACAGTAATATTCTAAAAAAAAAAAGATTATAAAAAAAAAACGATTCTGTTTATAAAAAAATTGCACTATGTGTTGAATTTAATATATTATATAATATAAAAGTGAACAAAACTACATTTTCAAATGTCTTTTTTCGAATGGCTTTTAATACAATTAATAATTTCATGTTTACAGAATTTTTTATTACTTAATGTATTATTAACGTATATAATACTTACTGAAGCAATGCTTAAATTATATTCATACTTTTTTTTGATATTTATTTTTTATTTTAAATCTGTATTTAAAAAAAGTGTGTTATTTATATTTGAAATAATAATATTTAATCATACATGTGAAGCAATATATATATATTGCTACACATACGTGTGTTTTAAAGAAGATACATGTGAAAAAGATTTATTAATATGTTGTATTATTATAATGTTGGAAAATTTAAAAGATCAAGACGATTTAAATGCAATATTATCATTTATTGCTGTCTATAGATTGCTATTACTTAGATGTCTATATAAACAGTTTATAAATCTTTACATGAAAGTGGTAAAGAATGGTGAAATTATTAAAATAGATGGCGGTGTATAGATGTAAAGTATCATTTTGTTTCAATCAATTCGAAATTAAATATGTAAGAACAGGAGTATACACGCTTAAGGAACTAATCGAAACTACCTTGTCGTGTTACAATAATAATCGCGATTGTGGTTCAGTATGTCCAACGCGATTGAAGTTTCCGGGAATCTTATCACATGCTCGTTATGTCTTCAATTATACATGTATTCACAAATTTTTCTGAAAGTTGATTATTTCGAGATAATGTTGTTTTCGAGATAATGTTGTTTTTTAATAGATTTATCTTTGATTTCAAGGCAATTGCAAAGAAAATATGTATGATTGATAAATATTTCTGGATTAAAATGATATCGTAATAGTGCTCAATTAAATCGCGAGTCTGTATCGAGCGATCTCATTTGCCACTTCTATCTTAACTGCCACATCCATAACTGTTAGACTGTATCTTATATATTTGATATACATACATTTTAAGTTAGAGATTACTTAGTTCTAAGTATTCTTTAACACGATATTCATAGTACACATGCAGTTAATACTAATGGAGTTGTAATAGAGAGTATCTCAATAATCCAGAATGATCAAATAAATTTGATATTGCATAATGATTGTTTACATAAATCGTTTTATTTGAGAAAAGATAAGTCTCGTCTTTACTTAAACTGTTAAAAGTTTGAAAATATACAAAAGGCTGTTATATTTATGTAGTGAATATTTCGTAAAACGTAACATATATAATAATTCTAATAATTCTGACGAAATTTATACATAAACATGAGACTCTAATAATTATCTGATTTATCTGCTAAACTGTATAAAGACTATGATATAGCAAACGAGTCATTTTATATTCTCACGATATGATACGATCGACCACGTCCGCTCTGAGCATATCAGTTAGAATAGAGTTCACCGATCCCGCACGTACAATATACATACATTTTTTTCAAATTCATAATCGATTTTATATGGTATTATAGTTGCTATTTTTAGAATCAACAAATGACGCAACAACGCGCTTGCACACGAATGATGAGAATACAGAATTGAAAAGTTCTCGAATAACATTAAAAGTTCATCTAGCGATTGCTATATTTCTTCCAGCATGAGGAAGTTATATTAGTCGGGACAATCGTGAACTAGATGAAGCCGATTTTCCCAAATCGAGTTTCTTCCAAATAAAACGCTTGACTTAGAGAAACAGAAAATCAAATAATACATGATAAAATTAATTATAATCTTATATATTGTTAATAATCTAGTTAAAATAAAGTAACTGTAGTTATATAATATATCATCCAATGTGATATACTTATTATTTGTAGATAATTAAATGAATAATTAAATCTCTATTATAATCATGTAAATATTGAAAATGTCTCATATTTTCAATTAATGTTCAGAAATATTTTTTATTTTAAACCATCGGTTTTCACACTGTTGGACTCAGCAAAAATTACAATATTTGAATAACCCATACATATTAGTACAATTATCTTATCTTTTTGTATATTATGCTACATTCATTTATATGAATAGTTAATATCTTATGTCAGTTCTATTGTCAAAAACTTACATACTAAACTTTATTGTGTATATTATCTCTTTTCATAACTATATGAATAATTATTTTTTTTTGTTTACAGCCCTTCGTTACTATCATCATTTGAACAACTTCGATTATCACCGTTCGGTCATCAATCATCAGAAGATCTTTCTATAAATAAAGAATCGAGTGCAAAGGATCACCCTGGAATACGCTAGAACTTATCAAAAAGAATTGCATGATCGAGTCTGCATTCAAGTGCTTCTCATCGTGAGATAGCGCATGATCATGTGACTGTCAACGTCTCATATCCAGATCTCTACCGAGGGATGTCCTCCTCCGCGGATACCGCTTGCACGGACGCTGAGGAGGACGCCGAGGATGTGGAGAACGACGTTGCGGGTACAACGGCGCAGTCGTCACGTTACCTGTCGTCGTCGTCGTCGTCGTCGTCGTCATCGCGAATTCGTCACCGTCGCCGCGAGAGCGATCACTTGGAAGGATTGCGGTTAGATGGGTCATCGGTCGTGTATCGTCCATCATCGTCCGACGACACTTCTAGGAGCACTGTCGAGGACTCACGCCCATCGATGTCTTGGGCACGCGGATAAGAAAAGGGCATCGTCCCGTTTATCACGATCACCGTTAACATATGTGATCATCCTCGAGGGACGACGGCCAGGTGGATCGATCGGCGCCATATCCCGATCGATTGTCCACCTCCTCTTCCTCCCTCGCGACGGCTCGATTCTCAGGCTCTTCCAGCCAATACTTATTCCGCACGAATTCGACGAATTGCACGACCACGAACGACCGACTGCTGGACCGATCGATAGATCGCTGCGATCAACAATAACAGTCAGTATCTTTGAGACGAGGTCAGGAAAGTCGATAAACGTATTCGCCGAAACGAGTGTGCGCGGTCAAGCACGTGCGACTGGAATTTCGAATGAGTACCGAACGTGCAAATCGATAAACGAATTTGAAGCGCACTCGAAGGTCTTCGAAAGACTAGGTGAACCGTCGACTAACAACGCGCCAATTGCCGCTGATATTGAGCGATCTTTTGATCCAATACTAATTCTTTTAAATATCCACCTTCCAGTCGAATTGTCAATCCGATTTATAAAATCGAACCAGCAAAAGAATAAGACAAACCGGCGCGAAAACGTCGTTGATTTCAAGAAACAGATCTCGATAATCGCACGCCTGAACTTCTGCCGATTATTAAACGAGCGAATAATTATACGTATTATACACGTGTCAATTTTCTTGAATAAATTGAACAAACCGGTAAATTACTTTTTTCAGCTGGCTATTCTCAAGGCGATCGATTTTTACGAAACCATTCATTTTTCTTTCTCCTTATCGAGAAAATCGTTGATACACGTAGCTGTCCTATTCCGAGCTGCCGTGATGATGTCAGGAAGGAGGACATCGTTCAGGTGACGAAAGAAGTCGTCGCTCCTACCTCCGCTATTATATTTATCGAAGAATCGTTGATAGCAGACTTTTTTGAACTTCCACTCGACCGCCTAATAGGATAGTAAACGATACGAGAATCCACGGCAAGAAATATCTCCCAAGAAATTTGCGGCCTTCTCTGTTTTTCGTTACTCGTCGGAAATTTTGGTCGACTAAGAAATCATAGGCAGCCGATAATCTTCAATGCTAAAACGAAACGCTAAAATTGAATTAAAATTTGTTTCAACTATAAATTTATAAGCAACAAAAAAATCTTGATTTGTCGGAAGTGATCATGAGGACTATCAGGCATTTTTTCTATTAAGAGTGCTGCGAAATCATTTCATGTGAAATTATAAAATTCCTCTAAAAACTAAATGCTCATTTCGGAGAGCCACTTGTTACACAGTTACATAAAACGCGTTAAAATTGTTTTAACGTATTTTAATGACTTTTCCCAAATAAGCGTTAGCGCTAAATAGTTGGTGCGCGTCGTACGATCCATCTAATGAATCGCAATGATGAATTGTCGCGTTCGAGTGTTATCGTAAACGATTCTAAATGCGTGAAGTGTATCGTCATTTTGTTATGTGTATCAAGAGATATATCTGAAGTGAATTACTGGTGATAACGAGAAAAGAGAAAGAGCAGAAAAAAAAAATACGAAGGACTTTTGTCATGTATCGCAGGCGGCTTATAATCATCTTAGCCGGCATAAGCTGGCCGAGATCCTGATAGCCATCGCAGCGACCAGGATCCGGGACCATTCAACAAAGAAAGGATGCCAGGGGGGCGTAGGGGCCTAGTAGCCCCCCAAAACACGTTCCTGGAGAATATCATACGACGCAGTAGCAGTCAACGTAAGTTTTTGTTTTTCCTTATTAAAATATGTAAAAATAGATAAATCTCGATAAGTATATAAAAAAAGCGTTTTAGGTATCTAATATGGTACCTAATATTTTTAGCGAAAATTTTAAAACAACAATTTTTCAAGTCATAAATGATTGATGAATAAAAGATTTTCGTACACTGGAAAAACGAGAACAAATAATAAAACGGTTTTCAGTTAAATTTAATGAAATTTTAACTTGGAGTTTAATAACAAAGAGATATGATGTTAAAATTTAGAAGATTGAAATAATTATGATAGCTTCCCTCAAAATTATCTCTGTGAATTTTTATCACAACCTCAAATTAATTAATAATCCTTCAAATCATTAGAATTATCATTCTTACATACATATTCATTTAAGATAAAGAGGGAAATTAATTATTCATTATATACGAATTAATATTCTCTAATTCTAATACTAATTCTGCATTATTAAGCGAGCATTTAAAATGATTTCGCTAATGTTGCGCAAATTTTAATTTGTAATATTATTTCATATATTATCGCGATGTAGATTTAAGCAGTATAAATAAACTTTTTGACAGTTACGGAAGGATTAAAACGAATAAATCATTTAATTTGATATCGATTTGCTTAATTAGGATGTCTTGAATTTCCGGAATCTGCAGGAATTTACTATATTCATATATTCGAAAGTGGCAACAGCAGTTAAGTTAGAAAATGAAGGTGAATCTATTCAATTATATTTTGATTAGTATTTTAACTTATTAGCTATTTGATTCCAAAGAAGAATGCACAAAATATCACGTACATTTCAAGTTCTAATTACATTAGTAAGCCCTAGCGGCTAAAGTTTTGAAACTTATGTTAGCGAGTAAAATTTTGAAACTTATGTTAGATTTGATTAAAAGTTTAACACAACTAGCAAAATTATACAGCTTGTGATTTTATTCCTCTTCTTTTCAACAAACAAGTGTTAATAACACGTAAAAAATTATAATATAATCCGAAATGTATTGGGTTGTCCGAAAAGTTCGTGCCAATTTTTTGTAGGTGACGTAAGGACAGGTCTGAATATATCAGGACGATTGAAAATGACATGCGTACATATCGTAAAAGACGGTACGTCAGGCGTACTTGGAAAAAAATTTGGTTGCGATACGTTAATTTTTGTCAGTTTTATACGCCTTTGAATATGGAAGAAAACAAAGTGCATTTTAGGCATTTAATGCTTTTCTTTGCGAGAAAGGCAAAAATGCCACACAAGCGGCAAACAAGATATGCGCTATTTATGGCGAAGGTGCTGTAACTGAAAGAACTGTGCGGAAGTGATTTAAGTTTCAAGCTGGTGATTACAACCTTGAAGATCAAGAACGCCTGGGTAAGCCCTCCATCAGATGAAGATCAGATTAAAACACTGATCGAGAATAACCCACACTATACGACACGTAAATTAGTAGAAATGTTGAATATGTCAAAATCCACCATCCACGACCATTTTGTGAAGCTTGGCTACATAAATCGTTTTGATGTATGGGTTCCCCACGATTTAACGGAGAAAAATCTGATGGATCACATTTCCATTTGCGACTCACTTTATAAACGCAACGAGGAGATCATTTTTGAAGCAAGTAGTGACGGGGGATGAAAAATGGATCATTTACAATAATGTTGAGCGAAAAAGATCTTGGGGAATGCACTACCTTTAGCCACCCCAAAACCCGGTCTTCATTCAAAGAAGGTCATGCTCTGTGTCTGATGGGATTGGAAAGGGATCTTGTATTATGAGCTTTTACCAAACAACGAGACGATAAATTCAGAGAAATATTGTTTCCAATTAGACGAATTGAAAACAGCAATTGAACAAAAATGTTCAGAAATAGCGAATCGGAAGGACGTTGTGTTTCATCAGGACAATGCGCGGCTTCATGTCTTTGATAACTCAACAAAAATTGTTGGAGCTCGGTTGGGATGTTCTACTCCATCCACCATATTCACCAGACCTCACGTTCTCTGATTTCCACCTATTTCGATCATTACAAAATTCCTTTAATGGAAAAAGCTTCAACTCTTTAGTCGAGATAAAAAATCACTTAGAAAAGTTTTTCGCTGAAAAACCTGGAAAACCTTCGCTGAAAAGATTCTGGAAGGACAGAATTTTCAAGTTGTCTGAAAGATGGAGAAAGGTTGTAGAACAAAATGGCACCTATATAATTTAATAAATGTATAAAAATTTAAATCTTCTGCGTTTCAATTTTCCTTCAAAATCGGCGACGAACAACCCAATATATATTCTAAAAATAATACTTATACAATAATTTTATATTTCTGGTTTATAATATCATCATAATATTTAATAAACATACAGCAAAAAATTAAGTTCTTATGTCAATCCAAAGTTATATATGATAAGAAGATTATACAGAATATATTTTAATCCCAAAATTGCATTAGATGATTAATTATAAAGCGGTTTAAATATATTACGGCGAAAAGTTACTGACTACATTTATATATTAAGATAATTATGATAGAATATTATGGTATTACGAGTAAAGAGAAAAAGAGAAGTTTATTTATTATCCATTGTACGACTGAAATATGCGAAATTTCTATTCTAGTTATTGTTGGCGTTTGTCATGTTTATGCGGAGTAAGACTTTTTACTCGAGAAAGACTTTTTTATGAAGACCACGGAGTCTCTTAAATTTCCTTCGACACGGAAGATGTTCTAGAAATCCTCTGCCTTTCTTCTTAAAGATAATAAATCCTATTTACCTTCGAGTGCTGTACGCACCATATAAGATTGTCAGTTTCTCTCTTCGTTTTGTATTTTCGTGTTACACGTTGCGTGACGACGCTCCGAGAAAAAAACGATGTAAATTTATTCAGACTTTTTTCTGAAAACTATTTTGCATGACGTAAAATGTCATAAAAAACGAAAATCAGCTTATAAAGTCATCATTTTCGACTATCAGCTTTTCGTAATAATTATTCAACGTTCGAAAGATTTATATTTGAAATTAGTATCATTCATGATGACTATAATATTGAGAATGATAAAAATATTTTTTAATGATATAATAGCCATAATTTCTTTATATTATGTATCAGTTAATATCTATCAATAGATATCTTTCAACATTATAAATTTATAATAAAAATTATAATAAACAATGGATGCAGAAAGGATCTATTATTAAATAAAAGAATCTATCATCTATTTCGTTTGATCAAGAAATTCTTCGTAGTTCGATTTTACATGACAGCTTATACCAAATAGATAAAACAGGAAAGAAGACAACTATACAAGGTGTACTTTATATCTTTATACCGGAAGCAGAGACATCAAGCGTGCATCTTTATAAATTACAATTACACCGTTACAAAGAGATCACATAAAGTCACTGATGCAGTGGATCACGCTACATAATAATGTAATGATAGAAGAAATTGTTAGCTACAATATATATATATATATATATATATATATATATATATATATATATATATATAGTGCATATATGTTCGACGACCCAAGTCACTGCTTCGGAAGTAAATTACATAGAGCTGATATACAGGAGCTGGCGAATAAGGATGGGCCTGCTCGCGTGCTCACGCGTGTATAATATCGCTTTGATGCATTATCGTGATTGAAAATCATCAGCCAGGGAAATAACTCATGTTTGCGACATACAATCGAGATGAGGTCTGAACCTTCTACCCCGCGCGCTCGTTAGTTAAATCATAACGCCAGCTACCTGTCAATAAACACTATACGAAACATTTCGTATCGCTCAGAGAGTTGGTGACTAATGTGTCAATATGTATGTCACACATGTATTAAATCGGTGAAAAGCTTTATTTTAACTAGTTTTTTGCAGTATTGAAATTGAATCCATTCGAGAGATTGAATTCATAGAGAGAAACGATGCATTGAATTTTTTCAGGGTTGGAAAGCAACACATTATTTGTTAATACCATTATCGTCACTTTTTCTTGTCTGTATGTAATGATAACGATAACGTTGTAACATTTTACAGTAATTATAGAAAATTTATTAGATAAGTTTAATATAAAGAACAGCTTGCAATGAGATTAGCTTAGAGTTTGAAGATTTAATATTGATTGTTATATTTAATAATGATTATTAAATAATGTAATTTTAAAGTCTAATGTCTTATTTTAGTATTGAAAAAAGTAACGGACTTTCTAAGTATATTTAGATAATGCGAATAAAGAAAATAATCGAATCTTTTGTACATCGAAAGTGAGAATTAGATATTTTGAAGTCTTTTTCTTGAAAAAAGATTTTTTTTTTAATTTCATGCACATATACAATCATATACATACATGTACATGATCATTTTTATTTTATATAATATATAATATACCAGATCTGCCTTTATGTCCTGGCAAATGCTCAGAGGATTTGTAATTTTCATAAAATATTCATGGCACGTCAATGCGACGTCGATGATTCAATTGTGAATCAATTGCTATAATCCTATCATTTATTCCAATTGTTTTCTTTCAAAATAAATCTATTCTATTTTATAATGTTATATTAATTATAAACATTTAAAAATTGCCATATTTGTTATAATAATTGTATAATAATAATTTTGTTATAATAATAATTTTATTCAAAGATGGACGAAAAAAAAGCAGAATTATACAACTACGGAAAAAATGATAAGATCTCATTAGATCTATAGAGGAATAAAATATAGTTACGAAAAAGCATATGCCGCGCAGGGAAACGTCTCTTGAGAAATGATTGCGACAGACAACCGAGTTCAGTTAGCATGTTTTACTTGTTATAAGCTTAGCAGCTTTGAAACTCGTGGAAAGTTGGAAAAGCGTGCCATATGCTGTACTTATATACCTACATGTTAGCTATATGTGACACAAGTTCATGACATCGTTTTTATACGCTTGCACTTACTTATTTGTAAATAATGAAGACTTGCTGTCATGACAGATCGAAGATTATCTTTTACCAAATTGCATTGTTATATTAACCACTGCTCTTTGCATTCAAGATCCTGCATTTTGCTACGCCACAAAGTTGCATATATATTTGCATTATTATAGATTACATTATTATAGATTACCTAAAGGAATAATAATGTGATATTGATAAAAATGCTTGTTTTAACTAGAAGTATTGAATATTTGTAATAATTAGATATTATTAGTTAGTAATAGTTATGACAATTAATAGTAAAATTCGATAAATAGTTGATGACTGCCATAAATAAAAATTATAAAAAAATCTGAAAATCTAAGATGGCTAGTTATATATGAATTTAAGTTTTTCTAATTTGAAGAATCAGTTTACAACTTTAAAAAAAATATAAATTAAATTTATGCGATTTTGTAATTTATTTGTCAGTAATTAATTAAAAATAATAATATAAAACAATCAAATAATCATATCGATTATTCTCTATCACTCGATTATTCTCTCTTTGGGTTCAAAAATCTCAATTCTAACTTAGCTCCTCTTAAACAATACGCCCATATGTATATGTATGTTTGTATTTGTATATAATAAATTGAGCAAAAATATAAGTAAAACTACTAGCAAAGAAAAAACGATATTGTTATAATTATATCAGTGAAACGGATAATAGTATGTAACGAATATATATATGTATGTATTATAGTTCTATTTAATTTTCATTTGTAATTCTTTGAAATATATAAACAAATATTAATTTTTGTTATTACAACATTAATTATGCGCATATAAATTATTTTACTTTACATTCCGAATGTCAATATTAAAGTTTGAAATGTGGTTTTATGCTTGACCTAGTACAACTTCTTTTAGTTCATGAGCTTACCCCCCGCGTGAACATCGATTCCAAGATATAACTTGCCAACCTGTTTTTTATTCTTTAGCCTTGAAAATACATTTCTCTCAGGGCCAGGACAAGCGCATATCGTATCGTGTTGCGCGCCATACTTTGGACGATTAATATTATCCCACTTCGTTTGAACGAAAGAGAATCCGCGGGATCCCGGCGCCCACAAATATCAGATAGTGTTGAAAAATGTTTTATGAATGAAATTTATACCACTGTTTCTTTTACTGTTTTCTGTTGGGAAACATCTTTTCCCATAAAATTTTAGTACATTGATTAGATATATATATATATATATATATGTATTCTGTTTTTTTGTGAAAAAATGAGGAAGAATAAATTTTATCGCATAGAAACAAATAGATTTACAAATGTATGCTGTTTTATTTGAATATTAAAGCACAAAATTTGTATGATAACTGCAAAAACTCTTGAAAAGCAATACAAAGTGTTATCTTATTCAACAGTAATGTAAATTTTTATGAAATAAATAAGAGCATTATAAAATTGTTAAAGTGACGACGCTTGAATTATTGTCTTATATAGTATTCTATAGATAGCTAATGAAAAAACAAACAAAAGTTAATAACGCGCATTCTATTTCCTTCCTATAATAAAAATATAAATATTACAGTAATGTGAAAGAAATGTGATGCTGTATTCTAAATACTTTTAATAAAACGCTATTGTTTTACATTTTTTTTTTATTTTTAATGTGTGTGTGCGCTTTTATTTTTAATGTGTCTGTGTGTGTAGTGTTTAATACGAGGTAACCATTCTTGAATTCCGATGTATATATTCGTCAGAAGTCCGATGAATTTCTCGAAATCCGATGAAGTTCATAATAGCGAGTCCGATGAAATCCGGTGAAATCCGTCGAATCTGACGAAGTCCGTTGAAGTCCGGTGAAGTTCGATGACAGTCCGTGAAATCCCCATGAAAACTTGAAGTTCGAAGTCTCCAGTACTGTTGTGTCTGAGTACCTGTTTTATGAATGGTTATCTCCTTAAATTTTGCTTTTGTTAATTAGTTACATACATATATGTACGCAGAAATATTAGAATTATGGTCGAGAAAAATCATCTGCTAAATATTGCTCATAAGCACGCGTAAAAGAATGTTAAAATTTTACGGCTAATCCATGAAAATGATTCTATAAAGACGAGAACAGCAATCGTATAACTTATATTATATATATTTATATATATATATTTTATTTATATTTATTATATATTTATATATAAGAACTTATTATAAAAATTATTATTTTAACTTAAAAAATTATTATAAAAATCATTATTTATTATATAAATATTTTAAATAATCAAGATTATTTGTTCAAAGTTGCATTGCACTACAGGAATTAGTTGTTAAGTAAATAAATAAAATTCATTAGTACGTTTATTTATTAAACGATTAATTTTAGGAGACTTTTATTGTAAAACTAATTCAGAAATTTGACTTATTATTGAAGAAAAAAGAATGTTAATATTTATTACATTATAAAGTAACTACACAAAGAAACTTTTTTACATATAAAATGAGCAGCAAATATTGTAGATACGAAATAAACGATGATATATATATATATATATATAACGTCTGTTGTTTTTTAAACTGTAAAAAATATCAATTTACGAACAAAATATCAATTTAGTTAATTAGTAAGCTCTGTCTCATGTTTATATCAGAATTATTTTATATAAAAAAAAGAAATACTATTTTGCTTTATTTGAGGCTCATCAGTGATACATTACATAGTTAATATTGATTTCTCTAGAACTCTAGTATTGACTTTCAAACTTTGATTATGAACTCTATAGCACTAGATCTGCCTTCATGCAGGTAATTTATTATTTTTTTGAAATTCAATACTTTTTGGTTACACATTTAAATTCAGAAATACCAGAAAGCTTCTAAAACCGAGTTTCACGATAACTAGATTAGCTTTTTAAAATTTGAATTTTAGAATTTTAAGACTAGAATCGAATTCAGCGATCTCGAAAACTTTAGAAAGCAAGGTCTTCCATAAGTTATCTTGTTAGAAAACTGTGATCCTTAAAGGGATAATTAATTACATTTATTAGACGTTTAACTTATAGAATCAATAATAATATTACAGCTTAATTAAAATTTTGTCAGTAAATAAAAATTCTATTATTTCTAAATTAAACATGATAAGATAAGTGAATGTTATAACTCTAGAAGCATCACTGAGATGTATGCTACATAATTAAAGACATCGTTTTTAACCATCAAAATTATAAATTTATAAAACTCGTGACATTTCCGCGATAAGTATTTAATCGTGCTACAGTATGCTAATAATAACTTCCTTTACCTAAAAAGGTATTGCCCTAGTAGAAATATATTTGTGACAACTTATCAGACATTCCAATAAATAATAAAGTAAATGCTATGAACGGAAACTGTAAATGAATTGAAATAATTATTAGCTTAATATGCACATATATATAATATGCATCTATATGCATTTAAATATTTTTTATTTTTAAATTGTATATTAATAATATTTTTAAATATATATATATATATATATATATATATATATATACATAATTTATTTAAAAAATATTTAATATTAAAATAGAATTGATACGAGGACAATTTTATTTGCGACTTTTTTCTGATATTATTGGCCGTGGACGAAAAAGGTCTTCACCCTTGAGAAAAGATCACACTTGGAGAATGGAGAATGCCATGTAGAATAACTGCCGAGAGAATATAGCCCAGAATAGAATGTACCCAGAATAAAATATGTAACAAAACATAGAAAGTGGCAATATTGATATGTGCTTCTTAAGATGATCCATATTCTCATACTTATCTTTATCATATATCATATAAGATACCGGCATAATCGACATTGTTAGGTGGATGAATTTTATTACATTTAGAAATAAATTTTTATATATTTAAATTTTATATGTTTATATAAATGTTTGTGTACGTATAATAATATTTATTTATATATAATAATACGCACATATAATAAGAAAGTAAAAAAAATCATATTATATAATATTCATATACTCATTTAAGATATAATATTAATTTTAACTTTATAATATTTTATTCTCTTTTTTTTATTGAAACACAAAAATTATATGTGATAAAATAAACGATATAGATTTTATTTGTCAGTATGTATGTACATTCTGTGCATTCTAGGATAAAACAAATGATTTAGTCCAATTACTCGTTTAAGCATTACATTTTATTAAGTGATGCAAATACAATAATGTTTTTGTTACTTTATTTATATTTTTTTCTATATACACAAGGCGAGAGATTCTACGATATCTTCTTGCTTGGAAGACTGCCGAGAGTAAAGAGACGAAATAGGCTGTCACGGTGAATGTATCTCGTATGTATCTTCTATGCATGTATTATATATGTGTTTATACATATATGATACATGCAAACAACACACAGCATCTGAACTTGATATATATGGATGTATATTGGATCATACAGTTTACATTATCGCGAGTCAAAGTGTATTTACACTGATTTCTATCCGTCTAATTTTGTAGATTAACAAAGAAAAGAAGAAATACAACATTCAAAATTAAATTAATTTAAAAAAATTAATTTTATCATAAACACGTGCTTTATGTTTAATATTAAATATTATTAATATTAATATTAATATTAATTTATTAATATTATTATTAACATTAATATTAACATTAATATTATTAATATTATTGTTATTATTATTAAAAAGTTAACATTAATATTACTATTATTAAATATATTCTATCTTAAAAAATTATTTTATTGAAAAAGAATTAATATAAAATTCATTTTACAATTTATCTTTTTAAAATTTAATGCGATAAAAGTGTAAGAAGAGTAGGGTAGGCGGGTCACATATTTTATATACTTATCTGTATGAATATACCACTCTTTTATATATACAATGTATCTTTAAATAATCAAGATATGCAAATATTTATCTCGCTCCATTTAATATCGTAAACGATTTATACGGATTCGCATAATTGCATGAAGATATCCCGAGAATTCATAGGAGGACTCGGAGGACCCCGGTATGCGAGCTCGGTAGCGCGTTCGCATAACGCGGCTTCCGCATATAATTTCATGATACATTATATTACCGCGACAGTTCGCTCAGTCAGATTATCCCGAAAACATTAACCGCAAAGATTAATCATTATGTGATATTGCCGAATAACGTGAGATAGCCTGTCGATGTCGCATTACAGCGTCACATATCATATGCTGTTTCATTAGATATTCTTAGGTACATGTGACATAACAACAAAATATTTATACTTGCGCGCATAGTCGATTAGGGAAGGATACCTCTATCCGGGCAGGAAACCGGAATAAAGGGATTGGATGTGAGGGAGCATAGAGTTGGTTCCGAATAGAGAGAGAAAGAGAGGCAGGGGGAGAACACAGTGAGTCGGGGTCGAGGATGAATCCATTCGGGCGTTTCCGCAGCTTTTCGGGCTCGTCCGCTGGGTCATTGGGTCAAATCTACGGTTACATCCAGAGTAGGGAGAAGGCGGGAGGAGGGAGGGGGGAGGAGGTACTAGTCATATACACCGTTATACGCGTTCACAATGCAAACTTCAACCTTAGCCGCTACCGCCGCCACTGCTGCCACCCCCAGCTCGTTATTCGATGCGCGCCTATTTTTAGAAAGAATCGCCCGGAGCACGAGAGAAATTGGAGAATGAAAAGACGACGAGAAGAAAGCGAGGGAGAGGGAGGGATGAACAAGTTGAAGCGAACGACAGGAATGAAAGGGGTATAAAGCAGCTGCCACGAGTCGACGGCCCTTGAGACCCTAACATCCTCAGACGATCGATATTTATCGTCAATCTAAGTATTGACAATCCCTGTCAAAGTATAAAACATTCAGTGTCAATCGTCGATTCGTGACAAATTTATGAATGTGAACAAAGCCAAGCCAAAATTTTAGAGCAAATCTAATTACTGAGATCAAATGTAGTCATTTGTAAATTAATTTTAACACATTAATAGATAACATGAATTGTTTGACTCTTATCTTTAGATAGTTAGACTTGTAATATTAGATACTACTCTTATCTGTAGGTAGGAAATGTTTATAAATAGCAGACAATTATATTCTCATAGTTTCATACTTTTTTACAGTAAGCAAATAAATTTGATTTTTTTTAAATTATTCTTACTTTATTCTTACATTCTTAATTGTTATTTTGGCATTTATAATGTGTGAAATTTCCAATGTGTATTTGTTATTCAAACATGTACATATTCAACATTGTCACTTCTCCAAGCGGCACCGTTTTTGATTAATCCGTGCATTATTCTCATAGCTTTCTCGCAGCTATGTAAATTTTGAAGTGACGAAATAGGGGTAAGTGAGAGGGAGTGTGACAGTAGTCACTCATGTCACGATGTAGATTGCTCCAAATATTCATTCATCTGACTTGATGGACATTGATTTAACCTTACGTGCAAAAAGAGGCCTTTCCTTTTTTAATAGAGAATACAATTAGCGTATTGATACTTCTATGTCGGCAATTACAAGTTAACACAGATTATAATTTATTATGTGTAAATGTATTATTAATTATCTTATTATTATCCCACAAATTGGATACTTAATCAGCGTATCAAAGTTCTTCAAATTTTATTAAAAATAAAGAACTAAAAAACGGAAATGAAATTAAAGGATCTAGCATATATTCAATTATTTAATTAGCTAAATGACCAATTTCGCTTAATCAAAGTGCAATAACGGCTTTTCTCTTTTCCTCGAGAGAGAAAGAGAGAGAGAGAGAGAGAGATTTCTTCAATCTTTCCCAATTACATTATGAGAAAAAATTAACACGTTTCTACACTCCATATTTTTCTATTCTCTGTAAAAATGTAGAATGAACAATATTAATCTTTTCTACCTCTCTTACTCTTAAAAAGATTTAATTACTGAAAATTTATTGCTTTTCTCAATTAAGTAAATTAATATGCTCATCCTTTTTTATTTAGAGCAATATTCAGAATGATGGAATGTGCACACTTGCTTTTAAAAAATTTGCACGTTTACACATCATGTTGTACATTCTTATTGTTAGATTGCTCAATTATAGCAATGTATGTACTAGGATATATATGAAATTATTGATTATCATAAAAACCTTGTTGCTAACTGTGAAAAATCATAAATGTCAAAGTAGAATTTACACAACGATATCCCGACAGAGATAAACTTTTATGAAATGTTTAGAGCGTAACCATTTATATCGGAAAAGACACTAAATGAATCTCAAAGTCATAAAACTATGCAGGCTGCAGTTCGTAATCTCGATAGGTCAATAACATATTGGCAGTAATTTGACCGGATATCGGAACAAGTTGGCGCGAGAACGTCGGATGTGATTCGCATTACTTCCGTTGCGTTTCAACGCTGCTAGGTTATTGGGTCAAACTAGCGGATATTCGTAGTAAAACGAAATTGCACGCATTGCCTGTATATACAATGCAATCGTTTTCATTTTTGTAATCCATGAATTTTTCTTTGTTTTATAAAGGAAAATTTTATAGTAGTACTTGGCAATACACTACACCATTCTTTGAATGCAATAAATATTGAAATTCCACATTACCGATAAAGAAAGAATTGTTGCGCATTAGTCATACCGTGATATAACTTTCAAAAATTTTATGATAGGATAATTGTATATATTTTTACATTAGACATTTATTTAATTTATTAAATTTTTATAATTAGTCAATAATTTTTAAAATTTCTTGTTTAGAAAAATCTAAACAAAATTTAAAAAAACGGCAAAATTTAAATTAAAAAAAATTTATAGTAAAAGATATTGCATTAAGACTTTTTTAGCATAGAAACGTTCTAAAGTTTTTTTTAAAGATAAAACGCTCGAAAGAAAGGGCTTTTTTGAAATAAAAATGGATACGGAAGAAACTAAAATGGAAGATGTGCATCGAAAATCTAGGTGAGAGGAACTTACGGCGCACTGTTCTTTACGTATGTGTGTGTACAGAAATAGCGAGGGAGAGTTTAAATTTGCATCGAGAATACTCGAAACGAGAACAGAATCTATCTTGCGCGACGTCGAACCTGAGCTACTCAGGTGAATAATTGACGGGAGCGTAAATTTGCAAAACTTGATCCGCAATAACTTTACGTTTAGTACTACGAGAAATAGCATAAACGTAAGACTTTTTTCTATCTAGTTTCTTTTCCTTCCAAAAACTTTTTATCGTAATATTTAGTAAATAATATTGTATGTATTACATAAATAAATTTACATAAAAATAAAATTAAAATTGTATAATTGTATAATTTAATACAACTTCTTGGTATTTCTATTCTTAAACTGTAGATATTGTAATTATAATTATTTTTATACTTTTTTGAAGTATAGTGAAACTGTGATAGCAAAAAGAAATGCATACAAAATAAAATTGAGTATTATTTATTTAGCAATTTTCTATTTCTGACTTTGAACACGATATAAAAAGATATTTATTTATTGAAATTTCTTTTTCCATATGAGAATTCTTGACCTCTCGCAATAAAAGCTGTTCAATAATAGATAAAGATAATGGTATCCATCGTTCAATTCTACTGACCAGGTAACCTTTTTTAGTCATCTATTTTAAGACTTATATATAAATGTGTACATTTGATTTGAAAATTAATAATGACATTAAAATTTGAATTTATATATTTTTAACATAGTAAAGATGATAATACAAAGATAAAATTTTTCAATGAGATTAGTTCAAATAGCACACATGTTCTAAATCGAGATGTAAGACATTCTATAAAAACGTCATTAAGATTTGTGTTTAAATGATGCTTTGAAACATCGTATGTCCCAATTTTAGATATGCATGCTATCTGGAAAAAATGAGAATATATTTATATCGTGAAGTACCGCGGTAATTGGAAGCGACCAATTATCTGCGCTTGTAAAAATTCGCTAGCACGAAAATTTCGTTTCGCAGATATTTTTAAAAATTACGACGCTGCGACGTTAAAATGCCTACAATTAACTCGAACGCGGTCAACGTATATGAAAAGCGATGGTGCTTGCAGCGGAACGTGTAATTATTCAGTTTTACACTATTTTATCTTCACCGAGATATAACTCTTCGACCATTTAACAATTTTTCCAGCGTTTTATATCATATATTTATATATGTATAATAATGTATGTATAATAATAATATTATTCAATATGGATAAAACTGTACCAATTATAATTGGTAAAATTAAATTATATATATATTTACAATAATATTACGCAATGATTATTATTTTTACGTATCTATATATTAGTTTTCATTATTTGCATTAAATGGAATATGGCTACAATTCAATATTTATTTAGTATTTATATTTTTACTTGAGTAGGAAAAAAATGATGAAAAAGTTATAAGCAATAATTCTAAAAAATTTATCTTGTTATAATTTATACGAAAATATTTAAAAAATAACAATAATTTAACATTGTTAAAATACAAATTCGTTTAATGATTTACAAAATCTTGTATTTGTAGAAAGAAAACTTTATTTAAATACATGATTTTTCGATATAAAGGTCTTCTCGAAAAAAATCATACGATGCAAAAGATAGAGAGAAGATAGACAATAGTTCGGTGATGTCGTCATTGAGATTATTGAGGTCATCTTCCTTCAACTTGACATAAATTCTTCTTCTTTAGATCCTGTACTATTTTTGATTCTATAGAAGCGCGAATAACAGTCGAAGGGTAAATGAACATAGCAAGCTGATAGCAAAAGCGACAATCTAAAAGCGATAATATAAAAAGTATAATATTGATGGAATATAAATAGTGTAACTTACGATTCAAAAAGGATATCATATAGAATATTATATGAATCCATTATCAAGTCTTTTACAAAAATTCACGTTACAGAGAGATCTATTGAAATAATAATTATTGAAAAAAAAATAATGATAAAATTTATACAAATACTTAATTAATAAATAAGAAATTATAATTTTATAGTTAATTATTTATTAAATTTGCGTACATGCATGTGTATATTTTACTTTTATGTTATATATAAATTTTTGTTTTTTTTTTTTAATATTTTATTGTAATTAAATAAAATTATCCTAAAAGATATTGAAACAAATTAAAAGAAAGAAAAACATGTTAAAGGAAGAAGATATTTTAACTTTATTTGTTTTATGTTCGAAACCTTTCTACGATACACTCTCAGATTCTTATTTTCATAATATACTTTAGTGCTAAGTGAGATCATTTCAAATTTCTACAAAATGTGTTATACATACTCTACGTAAATGAAGGCTTGAATCTCTACATGCAGATTTTTGTATATAAGTATGATGCTAAGAAAGTACAGATTTACTTAATTTGTGAATTGTTCCTTCATTGACATCATCATGTTTTTTCAACACACAATACCGCAGTGTCTCCGCAGCGAATATAAATTGAGATCGTTTCTCTGTACCTTTTCCTTGAACTCATTGCGATAGTCTGTGAATCCCCGAAATAGACGATAGATGAATACATAACACCCTTGCTATAGCTGCATCGTAAAATCGGTCCGACGCGTCCTTCCTCTTGAAATTTTCAATACTCTACACCAATCTTATCTAATAGAAATTCAATCTAATAGAAAAGAAAGTACACTTTCTTTAAAAATGTTGACATCTAATATTCTAAGAATAATATCTCATATTATATTCGCATAGAGTTTCACGAAATATAAATTCCAAAAAGATAAATATTTTTATAAAATAAGAAAACTTTTTAAATTTCATTTATAATTATAAATTAAATTGTATCAATGAAAATAATTATTTATAACTTTAAATTGAATATATATATATACATATATGTGTATAATAAAAGTTTACAGAAGAAAGAACCAAAGTATGAAATGATACACAAACTTTGTCACGTATACACCACACAAGGATAAAATGTGGCGTTAAAATAAAATATGCATTCGTATTACACTCGACCCTAAAACCGTAAAAGTTCACGACCGGATTTATTATTGAAGCATGTACGATTCCAAAGAAAGATATAATACGTATCTATTTAATTTAATATAATATCCTGAGAGAAAAAATGTACTAAATTTTAATAAATATTTGTTTGAATAGTCCTAGCTAAATATTTACTAAATGTAAACATATATTTATATATTTTGTATCAGAATCATTAATTTAGTTTAACTATTCTTTTTTTAATTAACAAGTATTTTTTTACCATAAATAAATGTTAAGTTAATATCCTTTAAACAAATATAATATTTATTAAAATTGGTACACTTTTCTCAGTGTATGTAATTTTTACCATGTCTGTATATTTTCAACATTTTTATAAATATGGATTTGTACGAGAGGAACAGGTTTCTCTTGAACGTTCTCAATCAATTTTTTAAATTCATAATTAAAGAAATATACTTTGATATTTATCTAATTTCCAATGCTCGTATTTGAAATAATACCTAATAAATATAATAATAATAAAGATATTTTAAAAATATATGAATTACATATAACAATATATATAATATATATAATTCGATATAATTCGATAATATATGTAATATTTTTTAATAGGTACTTAGAATTTCTATCAGAAAATTTTCTTAAGATCTCAATAATTATAAAGAATAGTCACTTTATCCATATTTGCAATCAGTAGCGTGTATCGTAATTACATTACGACAATTTAACTGTAGCGACCAGTGATTGTATCACGTTATAATCGAGTATACAGATCTACGTGAACGCGTGATTTCGATCACATAAACTTTCTACGATTCGTACAAGTTTCGCCAGCGTTTCAACTTGTTTCTCGAAGCAACCTTGATAGCGGTCGACATTGACGCGAATTCATGTCTTGACACATATTAAGAAAAAGGAAGCAAGCAACAACACGCGATTCGCGCGTCTCAGCGATAAATCATCTGTAATCGTGTGCAGTTACGACGAACGGTATAGGTTAGGGGGTACGCGTAGAGAGGTACTGCGTGCCGTCCCCGATAAAGCGTGAGAAACCTTCAGGAAAAGTCTTTGCGAGGGGACGACGTCGCGTGCGGCGAAAATTTCTGTACTATGAAAAGTGACGAATTTAGAAGGTCGTGATATATACTCAAATCAATTGAAATCGAGCGGAATACGACACGAAATGCTAAAACATCTATAACATTTAAAATTCAAAGCATCTAAAAAATTGTAATTATAATTAAAGATATTTTAATGCAATATATATATATATATATATAGAGAGAGAGAGAGAGAGAGAGAGAGAGAGAGAGACTTTAATTAATTTTATTTAAACTGAAAAGATTAATTTATAAATTTAATTGAATTTCTAATTTAAACTTTACAAATAATTGTAAAAAAAAATAAGTAACCATTAATTATATCAAATTTTTCAATTGTAATGAGATTTTTTTAAATATATTGCGTTTACTTTTAGTTCAGTTTAAAATTTTATACACGTTTTGATACAAGATTTTAGATAAAGTTTAGATTACGTATATCTCTATTTGGCCATCTTCTTGATGACGAAGCATGAATAATACTAAGATATATTTTTTAAATTTATTTCTAGTGTGTAATATACATATCCACGACTGCATAATATAATTTAAACAGTTTGGTATAATAAAGTTGAAGACAATAAATATTTATTTAGGAAACTGACTGCGTGTATATTGCACTCACTGTAAGATGAAATTTCAGTTGTATTTGTTTATAACATATATTTTATCTGTTAATTAATATTATAGTTTTGAACACATAGACTTTAAAATACTTTACGATAATAGGTTATATGTAAATATTTTCATCTAACATGTATTTCAAATTTTTTTTACTCATAAGAACTTCATATGTATATACATATACTAAACAAATGCACACATACCTACTCGATAAAAAATTGATTATATCTGAAAGTATCATAGGAAATAATTTTATTTTATTTCTGACTTATAATATTTTTGCATGTTGAATAATTTCCGGTAGTATCATCCATTTCGGCCCATTTTATATATATGTATATATCTGTATATGAATCTTGTTTCACGTGAAAAATTGAAACTCATATGAAACTTGCGTGGATGCAGAGGATTCCGTCTCTGGTGCAGGAGGAGGATACCACTACTAAAAAATTAAATACATATGTTTGGTTTGAACCTCGCTTTGCTTGTAAAACCTCGTTTTATGTGGGTTTACAATTTTCCATGCGAAGCGAGGGTCAATCCAAATCTATGGTTGGTATAGTTAGATCTTATATTCAAGGCATCTTAACTACAGTCTTAAGAAGCCACAGAAGGTATTATATCAGAGGATATGATCTTACGAAATTACTTAAGACAGTCTTGAAATAAGAATGGACTATGAATATCGCTGTATGTATCTAATTTTTTGATAATAGAGTTCCCTCTCGTAGAGGGAGAAAATGGAATCTACTGCATTCATTTTACAACGCAAAGCGAAAGATTCTACACCGATTTATAACTTCCTACGCAAAAATATTATATTGTTGAAAATGTAAACAAGAATAATTAACTTTTATTGTTAATTATTTTATTGTTAATTTTTTAAATAAATTTTTTTAAATAATGAGCGACAACCAAAACCTTTTGAAAGTCATTTAAGATCATGATCTTGACAACATATGCCAAGATCAAGATCATTGGAACTTGATCTCCTAATTCGTACATATGCAAAGTTATTTTTACGATTGTGTGCGTATCAAAAATAATATACACGTTCTCTCAACGCTGTATTTGTATGTCAGCACAATTCTTAATCATAAAATGAAATTATAAGAGAAGATTTGAATTATAAGTGCTGCGACATTTCACGAGCAACTTCTTCATACCGTCACTTTAGGAAAACATGAAATTTGCATTTTCGAAGATGTAGTTATTACTGTCATACAGTCGCATATATTCATGCCAGAAAAATAGTGAATTACATTTCTGCATAGAATACAAAAGTGTCCTATCTCCATCTATTTATTCTCTCTCTCTCTCTCTCTCTCTCTCTCTCATTCTCTTTCTCTCTCTGTACTAATAAATTAACTATAATTTACACAGATACAATGTCACATATGTATTCTGACTGTGAATAAAAATAAATAAATCATTACTCCATTTTACAAGTGTTACTGTTGATAAAACATGCAAATTTAGAGAGATTTTTTCGAATAAATTCTATTACCAATAAATATTAAGAAAAACGAAATCTGTTCTGTTAGTTAGAAATTATTAAAAACGGAAATTATTAAAAACGGAAATAATGTGATATATTAACATGGCATTGTAATATCCTCTGAAAAATATAAAAATTTGCTCGAGTGATTACTTTATAAGTGATTTACTGTTTCATCTTATTATATATATAGTAAATATATATAGTAAATATATACTTTTACATACATATATCGTATATATATATAGTATAATATGCGTATACATATAAATACATACATATGCATAAATTAATAAAAAAAGATTTTCTAATCTATAAAGATAATACAACATGTGAGATTTAAAACACTCTTATAGATATGATTTTATATTTAAAGTTGATAATTGTATAAGCTTGATTCACATTAGCTTGAAAATATTATTAATTAAAAATATTAATAACAACATTTCTTTTAACCCAGTAAATTCTATTGTATAGAGCGATTACAATTTTTTCAATCTTAGGGCGTATTTATTTCACTCTATCGATGCACTACGATGTCGAATTCTATACCCTCTTTATGATCACGATATATTAAATCGAGTACAAACGTTTTGTAGAAGAGAGCTACGTTCAAACTCCGTCTCGAATTCTGCAATCCACAGACGTATGGCTCCGTCGTCGTAATAACGCACCGGATACAAAAGGAAGTAGCAGCGTCAGGATTCCGCCATGCGATCAACTTCGCCTCGTGACTTAATGCCATCTTATTTTTGA
>Ga0157364_1000260_pt1 | contig 31083 bp, 16 predicted proteins | sample AttsexASBM2_FD_111476 | JGI IMG/M metagenome (GOLD analysis project Ga0157364, IMG submission 111476) | Fungus gardens microbial communities from leaf cutter ant in Ribeirão Preto, State of São Paulo, Brazil - Atta sexdens ASBM2 | ecosystem: Host-associated > Fungi > Mycelium > Unclassified ...
AAAAAATAAATTTATATTTAATAAAAAAAAAAAAAAAAATATATATATATAATGTATTAAAAAATATATATATATATATATATATATATATATATATATATATATATATATATATATATATGGTATATGTTTAGTTAAAAAATTACAATTAAATAAATTTATTATATTTTTACTTACTTCTTGTGAGATTTTGCTGTTGTCGAGATCATTTTCTATATCTAAACTATTTAATTTTGAATCAACAGATAAGCTTTCTTCCATTTCTATGCTAGGATGAGATTCAGTTTCAGCAGCTGTTAACACTAATATATATATATATACATAATTAACTTAATTAATATAACTTAAATATAAATAAGTATATATAAGCCACTGTTATAATTATCATTTAACCTGTTGAATTTTCAGATTGTCTAACAATATTACACCTATCAGGTTTTTTATTGTTTGCAATCGCAGTGGTAAGGGACAGGCTATTTGCTAATGTCGTAAATGCAGACCGTGCCTTCAATCTTGGCAAAAGAGGAATAGATCGACGACCTTCAAGAGTCCAATCTATACCAGTATTTGGACCATTAAGTCTGGATAACAATAAATTCACATTATTTAAACGAACAAAAATTTTTTTGTTCTTTCAATCTTTTACAATGTATTTGAATATATAAGACTTTATTTTATAATTTCATTAAATCTCATATATGCAACATTTTTTATATATTGAACAATCTCTTTATTTTTTTGTAAACTTCTCAAGTTCATTGTCATATAGAATACATACTGTTCTGCAATTGTTGCAAGTTTCTCATCGTTCACAGCTCTCCGTATTTCAGCACGGTGTCTTTCATTGGAAATATGTAATATTTTAGCAAGTTCTTGCAATAATTTCTGTTTTTCGTTGGTGAAAGGACCTTGAGCACGTAGAACAGAAACCATACTTCCATAAGCATCTAATTCTGTAACATAAAAAGATCATATATCAGAACATCATATAAAAATTAATTATGACATGTTACTAATTTTATAAAATGTATTTATCTAAATCTAAAATTTGTATTAATCCTATAATGGTAAAGGATATTGGATGCGACCCACAGTTTCGTTTATTTTACATAATGACTAGATATTTTCGGATCCAAAGCGGGACAACTTTATGTAATGAAGAGGAAAATGTATGGATGCAAAAATCAATAAAATAATAGGAATTTTTTTAAAATAATATAATTATTTATATTTGTCATGTTTTTCTCAGTAAAACAATCGCTTTGAAAGTGCACTAGTAATATTAATTTTGCAGCCCATGCGCTATTATATATATATATATATTTATTTCTTTTTATCTATTTTGTTATTAATTAATACTAATATAAGATAAAAAATGAACATTATTTTGTAATATTCTATGTGATATATTTCAGAACATACAATGACCGTTTTGTATTACGTAATCGCATTCATCGTTTTTTGTATATTAAAAAAAAATATTGTATAAGTATATTTTTTATACAATATTTTATAGAATAGTATATTAAATATGCGTAAAAGTTTTAGTCTTTTTTTAGCCCTCTGATATAATTATTTAAATTTTAAGTAAATTTCTGCTTTTTTTGCATCTTTGAAGAATTGTTATCAAAATTTTTGCATCTTTGAAAAATTGTTATCAAAATTTATGAAATATTATATGTCATAATTTAATAAACATAAAATTGAACAGCTGTGCCTTCATATTCAAGGGACATGAATGATATGTTATTTTACAATCTTCATCAACCAGGTGAAACAATTATTACCCAATGCTGTAGTGATAAGATAAAAGCTATCCAGAAAAATATAGTTGGATATTGAATTCAATCCAATATTGTTTTATTTATTTTTCATCTAATCATGGCTGCATTCTATTATTCACTGCCACTGCAAGTACGAAATCTATAGTTCATATTATCTATGTTATAGATTTCTAGTACTCGTAGTGAATAATGGAACGCAGTCCATACAACAAAATGGATAACAAAATTTAAAAAATTATCAAAAATATTATTAAGAAATAAATACATATATATATATATATATATATATATAAAAATAACGAAATTTTTTTTCTCTGTTAAAAGCACGAATGCTGTAAAATTAACAACTAAACGTTACACTTTCAAAACGATTGTTTCACTGAGAAAAATGTCAAAATAAAAATAATTTTCAGTTGAATCATTTGGTCGATGAAAAGAAAAGATCATTTAGCGATGGAAATTGATTTATTTACTGAAACCGAAAGGTCATTTTGCTGTACGATAACGTTACATGTTGTTCTTTGTGCTCACAAGGAAAGATTCAGGTATCATGCGGATTTTTGAAAGTTTGACATTAAAATATAAAGTTTAACATTAATTTGTAAAAATAATATATAACATTCAGGTACCAATAAGTCAAAGGAGTTAAATAAGTCAACAAAGTTTTAAAGTTTGGAATGACCACACATTAACGGAGCAAATGGCCGAGGATGGACTGTGGCATCTAGTCATAGCATCTATTGTGAGCTCAAAAATATTGAAAATTTACTTTGATTCCCTCACAAATATTTGTCAATTGCATTAAATATTTTTAACATGCATTATACTATATATTTACATTATAATATATTTTCAGCTTGATAAAATCTGAGAGAATATCTGGTTCTCTTGTTAGAAATTACGATTAGACATATTCGTCGAGATTCAGCCATTTTTTGATATTCATAATACGTGCAATAATTTCGAACTTTAAAACTTTGTAACTCTAATCTTTTAATCATAAGCCCAATAGCACTTGAATATTATACATTATTTTTACCAATTCTATCTGAATATTAAACTATTTTATCTTAATATCAAACTTTCCAAAATTCGCGTAATACATACCTGGAGATCTCTCCTTGTCAGCATTTTTAACTTGGATCAAAAAGTTCTCTTGCATGCAATATATTCAGCCTTTGAATTACTTATTCCGACACAGCATTCTTCAGATGGACAGCACTTTCAAGATATAGCTGATTACAAGATACGAAAATGTATCATTTTTATTGCTTCCAAACAAATGTCTTTTTTCGTGAAAAAATCCAAAATTTACAAGAGATGTTAAAAAATCACAGAAAGTATGTCATAAGAATAAATTGATGACTACATATCATGAAATATTATTGCATATATTATGTACGAAAATGAAACAAGTGAATAAAAAACTAAAACATAAAATACATAAAATACTAAAATATATATTATTAAATATATCTTTATATCTTTATTCATATTAAAATATTTGTATAAATTGTCCATGTGTAATAGATAATCAAAAAACTTTTTTTTTACTTATACATGACTATCTTCTTATGCACATATAAGGCATGAGCTTAAAATAAAAAACTATATGCTATAATTTACTGTTAAACATGCTATCTAATTCTACGCGCTATCTAGAGAAGACAAAGGTCGTTTTCTAATATTAACATAAAATAATAGCCGCAGCGTCCAGACTCTGCCAGCATTGCCAGAAGAATGCCAGACGTTGGGCTTATGTCTTCCAATGTTGTATTTCATATCAAATAAGCTGTTAACTTATCCATTCAACAGAAGATCAACTGCTGTGTTTAATAAGTAAATACAAGACGAAAATTATGCTTCCATGCCAAGCCGCTGTTGCTGAATGCATCATTGGCTCTCTGGAATTTTTGATGAACTCAGTTTTTCGTCCAGTGAGAAACGCGCAACATGAAGATTATGATTTCACGTAACGTCGCCGTCGCTACAGCAGAAGAACGCAGCGGGGAGCAGCTTCGCGTCCACGATATAATTTTTTACGGACAGCACGAGAGTTGAAACGCAATCGAAAGGCAGCACACCGATGAGGTTCGCTCGTTAAACGAGGCTATTATTCAGCCCACATAACCTTACCGAGGCATCGTAGGCACTTCCTGCACTCATCGCGAGTCATCTCCGATCGCATCGGCCACATGATTCCACGACTCTTCCACAGTCGAGTCCGAGTCAGTCCGAGTCACACGAATAAGCCAACGAAATCAGCGCGCGTCTGCCAAAGCATTTTCGAAGCCTCCGTCAGTATCCGTTGACAGTCGTGCGAGTCGTGAAATTGTCTATTACTAGTACTATTTTATTACCATTATATCGAGAGAATCCCTGAATCCCTGTTAATCGAATGCCGTGAAGTTGGCAACTTCAATAACGGCGACGTCGCATGTGTCGATGAGTTGATTAAAAAAGTGAAGCCCAAACTCCGAAGAGATCGCTATTTTAGACAGATAAAATGCGATACATCGACCTATATTTTTCTTGTTATTAACAAATTTTATCATACGTCGAGTTAGCAAACAGCGATTTTATTTAATGTGTTTTATAAATAGAATCGATTAGAAATCATTTGAACGGACATCTTCTGGTCTATTTTCTGTTCCTGCACTAGATTGCTCTCTTTCTCGCTTTAAATACGAATATCAAACGTATCTCTATCTCATTTTAAGTTCCAAAAGTTTATACTAGTTCAGCCTCAGAAAACAGACCTTATTGGCTGCGTTCAATGAATTCAACAGTTGAATGAGCGCTTGCTGCTATTGATAAATATTGCTTTCTTCTAGATTTAAAATACTAATTGGATAATCTAAAAGAATACATCAATAATAGAAAGCGCTCACTCAACTGTTGAATCTGCTGACGCAGCCATTGTTAAGGCTTAAACACAATAGGCAATAGGCACAAGCAATAGGGAATAACATCAATCAAAACTTTTCAATCAGAGTTCTGATATGTAAGTTCCATATTATCCTAGAGCTCTGATTGGATAGCTCGTTATTCCCTGTTGCTTGTGCCTATTGTGTTTATTTTTATTTGAGAAAAGTCACTATTTTGTAATTCAATAAATTTAAAGGCTCCGTACAATAAAAGGAACAGGCAACAGAGAACAAAGAATAAGAATTTCAATCTATCAGAAATCATGTATTGTAGAATACACACAATTTCTAATATAAATAGGTTGAAATTCTTATTTTCTGTTTTCTGTTCCCTGTTCCTTTCATTGTGCGGAGCCCCTTATACACATTGCAAAAATAAACAAAATCAGGGTGTAATAGGGTGTAGCAAATACAATCACCGACAAGATATTATATACAAGATACTATATATAAGATACTTTCCAATTGCTTGACATATCTTGATCCAGTATGAATCTAACATATGAATTCAGCTTTAACGCTCGATGCTTGATTCAAGTGTCAAACAGATCACATGATCAAAATTGACGAATATCAATTTTGATTTCATGATCTGATGATGAAAATGAGCGTCGAGCGTCTGCAATGAAAAGCATGAAAAAGCAGCCTTATGTTCTGTTGAATGCAACCAATGGCTGCGTTCAGCAGAACGTTTATTTTGCAATTGTTGGAAGTTTTCTTCGCGCTGATTGGGTTATGCTTTTCAGATCAAGAGGAATGGTCCTATCTTAGCAGAGAATTATAAAACGGTTGCAAAACTGTTGTGTTCTGTTGAACGCAACCAATGTATTCACTTACTCAACTGTTGAGTTCATTGAACACAGCCTATGAAATTGTATCTATACATATACGCGTATACGCGTCATCGGGTACATATAATACATACATACGATATATTCTGTACTGCTTTGTAACCTATACTGATTATTAAAAATAGTTGGGTGTGCAGCTCCGTTTTGTAATAATTTAGTGGTTAAAAGCTACATAATGAAAACATTTCCTCGAAATATCGAACGTCGTGCTTTATGGACAAAAAATGTTAGTGAAAGATGTTGGGGAAATGATGTAAAAAATTGTATGCCCGCAACAAATATCTCTGCGAGGTTAAATAATATTTGCATAAATTTATTATTAAAAAATTAATAAAATATGTTTCATTAAAAATGTAATTATTATAAACTTTTTTTTCATTCTTATATATATGTAATTAGTACACATAATTGTATGTATGTCTCAAATATTAAATTAGTAATTCAGAGATGTTAAAATTATTAAAATTTAAAACCTTTTAAATATTATTCAGGATTATGATCTTGGCAATATGTCAAGATTAAGGTAATTAACCCTAAATGATTTTACCAAATTATTTCAATAATTCTTTAGCTTTCTAAGTTTTATTTATTTTCTTCATAACAAAATAAAATACTTTGAATAAATTGAATAAATTAATCTTTTTTTTTATTGTACATGTTGGTACATTTTGCATCAAATATGTGAGAACCAAGAACTGATGTACGAAAATTGAAATCAAATGTATATCCCACAATATTTGGATATTTTCTGAAAAAGACCAATAGAAAATAATGTTAATCAAGTATTAACAGAAAATAATCAAGCAAATAATAAGATAGATTTTAATAAATCATATCAACCTTTTGATATTCAGTTAAATGAATCTATTGCTTATATTCAAAAGCAGGAATGTCAGGTTAATATTAAAATTTTAATATTAAAATAATAAAACTTCCAAAAAGATAACATTTAGATATATTTAAGGTTGTAAAATGAATTTTTTAGATGATTAATGATGTATCTAAATGTAATACATCAGCAATATATTTAGCTTCAACTAAATTTACAACTAAATTATACAACTAAATTTATTGAATCAAATCAATCTATCGATAACATTCAATTGAAACAATCTATTAGTGATATTGAAAAACAAGAATGTAAAGTAAAATTGAAATAATAACATTTAAAAGATAACATACTTGAATATACTTAAAATTCTGAAATAAATTTTAGGTGATTGATGATACATTTGAGACTAATACAATCAATGATATGTCCAGCTTTATATTCAGATAAATGTAATGAAAGGGAAGAGCGATATAAAAAATTAGAAAATGTTAACCGAAAACTACAACTCAACATAATTAAAATGCGAAAAAAAATGAAAATTTTAAAGAATACTATATACATTTTGAAAAATAAGTCTAATAATGATAAATATAAAAAAGCTTTACAGTCAGTTTTTACTGACTGTCAAATTAAAACTTTGTTTACAAAAAAACATTGCGTTAGAATGTAGTCAAATGACACAATTCAACGTGCTTTAAAATTTGTATGCGGAAATAATGGATATAAAGAACTTATTCGTCAAAGATATCCACTTCCAAATGTACGAACATTACCGCGAAGACTAGAAGAGTTTCAATTTTAACCAAGAATATCCAAACAAATGTTACAATTTCAAAAAATAAAGAAATCTTATTTTAAAAATTTGACTGATTTAGTGTGAGTTAATATTTGACAAAACGTTTATTATATCAATAATAATCAATAAGTAATCTTATAACCTTCAACTGGATCATGAATAAGTAATATTTCTTAATGATATAGGTACACACACTATGTACACATGCTACACGATTTTTATGCTTGTTAGTGTTTGCAATAATTGGAAGCAGATGGCGGGATTTCACATGCAATAAATTTGATAGTAAAGTATTAAAAGAATATTAAAATAATTTTTCAGATTGTAAATAAAATCGAGGAAATCGATTATCATGTGAACTTTATTACATCCAATATGGGTTCAAGGAACATCCGAAGATTATTAGACATTGGTATACATAGCACCGGTACACATATTGAAATAGTTAATCATATTATACACCCATTCGATGCGAGTCGATATTTATATATTATAACCGACACATATTTTTCTCAAACAAGCTTTAATTAATAACGAAATAATAGGAATTTCTAAAAATATTAAAGTAAATAGTATAATTTATCTTCAAACAAAGTAAAATTGAAACATTTTAACGAATTAATAAGTATTCAAAATAATTGTGAACTGTTATTAACACTTAAAGTTAAGCATAAATGATATCTGTTAAAATAATTTTAATAAAATGAAAGTCAATAAGGAAGAAAAATGTATTTTGTAATGATGTAAATAGTTTTTTGAACTGTTAGCGGATGAAAATAAAAATCAGGAATATATTACGACTGGGTGGTTCATAAAAATTGTTTCGAAATTTTACTTCCATGATCTCAAGGTGTTAGACCTTGCGCATAATAGAATAAAAGGAATTAGGAATAAAGAAATAAGAAGAAGAAATAAGAAGAAGAAAAGGAATTAGGAATAAGGAATAAACGATTTTAATTTATCAAAAAACCATGTATTCCGATATATCCGTTTATTCCTAATTTCTTATTTCTTCTATTGTGCGCAAGAATTTAAGCCTCAGACATAATGCGAAGAAAGGGATAGCGATAGAAATAACACGATTTCAACCTATCAGAAATCAGATACAGTAGAACATAGTTTCTGATTAGAACACAGTTTCTGATAAGTTGAAATTGTATTATTTCTATCGCTATCACTTTCATTATTCCTTCGCAATGTATCTGAGTCTTTACAATGTAGAAAAAAAATGAAAATACAAATATAACTCTAATATAGGCCGATATTTATAGCCAGATTTTATATTCAAGACTGTAAGTATAGTCTTAAGAAATCACGAATCAATCAGATAACCGCATTAGCATCTTAAAATATATATCTTAAGACATTATCGCCCGTATTCATAGTCAGATCACAGATCTTATATTTAAGGCTTCCTTAAATTTATCCAGATAATCTACGAATTATTTCATTGGCTGCTGAGCATCTAAAAATGAATTTAAGGAAGCTTTAAGTACAATGTCTGACTATGAATACGGGCATATATTTAAGACAGTTTTAAAATAAAAAACGGACTATGACTACCGTCCCATGTTCAGCGTTTCACAGTTAATAACTTCCTTCTTATGAACAGTCCATAGACAGAGAGGGCAAGGATTTAGAAAGAGATTATGCTCAATTGCACATATCATGTTATCCCTTCCATGATTGTACCTAAAATGAAAACCTTATCTATCGAAAAAAAAAACATGAAAATTTTAAATATATATTTATAAATATATATTTATTTTACCAATTTATTCCTTTCTTTATTTCAAGTTTTTACACAATAACCGTAATTATGCATCAGATTGTCAATTTTCATAGACTATCAAAGCATCAAAATATGTTGGATACACTTAATTTTATCTCGATTTTGATATTGTTTTCTTCGATTATAATTTTAAATTAAAATCTCGTTGGGGGAGAAGGGAGTTCTTCGCTTTTTTCGAATTTAGTTCCGATTTTAATTTTATTTAAAAAATTAGAAATTCTCTCTCTCTCTCTCTCTCTCTCTCTCTCTCTCGCTCGGTGAAACTTTAAATTGTTCGCAACGGTTTAGCGACGCCTCATTAATCAAGAAATCAGGAATTGACTTGGAATTTACTGGAACGAAAATAAAAGTTGTCAAATGAATATAAAGAGAGAGTAACAGAAGCGTAAATGAAGCAAAAATTGAGGCAATGAAATGTAAAAGAGGTATTTATGTTTTTTTACGTTTCGTTTCAATTTCACTTTCTTTCTTTATGCTATTTTATTACGTTCTCCTCTTACATCCGATTTATACATATTAATTTTTATTTTCATCAAAAAATTATCGAATTGTTGTGCAGTTCAGTGTTCACTCGGGGTGCGAACATGGCTGCCGGATCGATAGGGATGCATGAGACATTGAATTCGTCTCACTGCACGGTGACTCCTCGAATCCGCGATTGCTGTCCATGAATATCGCCGTTTCCCTGGATATGCTGGAATATGCGGCGCAGTGACGCGAAGATTCATTCCCTGTGCGCGCGCGCGCGCGCATCGTTCAGCTGATTCGCGGTCGACGAGTGAAAGTGCTCCGAATACCTGTCGAGTCGTGAAGATCACGGGGCCTGGTCTGTGTGCAGCGCGATGCGTCGGGCGCGAGGTGGTGACGTTTGGCCGTACCGAAAGTTCCTAATGCAACTTTAGGTAGTAATAATACGATACAAAAGTCGAGTTCTCTTAAAATAATTAGAATTGTCTTCTTCCTCCTTCTCTTTCTCTTGTATATTTTACTGTTAATGTAATAATGAAAACAAATTGTATAACTTTTTCTTTCAATTAGAATAGTAATACGAAACTTTTCCTGAGATAGCAGTGAAAGTAAATTTCTATTCTAATTGCAATTGATGCAATTAAAAAAATATTTTTTATAATATTATAGTTAATAAAAAATGAAAAATGAATTCTTTTGAAAAATTTTATAAATAATTATAAATTAATTTAAATAAATTAATTATAAATTAATTATAAATTATAAAATAATTATAAATTTTTCTACACATGACAGTTAATTATATGGCTGCAATGTTTAAATCCTCCTCGATCATTTTTAATTATCAAATATATATTTTAATCTTCATAATTCTTCCTACAGCCTGTTTTTTTTTTGGAACTCGTCAACACTCATAGAAGAGGGACTGACTTTTCAACAATTGTGGCTCTAATATGCATATTTGGAACTTCTCTTCTTCTTGTTATGTGCATGTAATGTGATAATAAGTAATAGTGTGTGCAATACGTCTTATTGTTAATACTCATCTGAAAAGAATTGTTTTTTTAACAACTCCCCCTTCAGTTACATAAACATTGGGAACTTTCCTTCATATGCATAATATAACATTACTTATGCAATAATCTGCATCTGGATCACATTTGTATGTTGCATTAATTAATACTCGAAGAAGAGACTGCATCATCTACAGCTGTGATTTAATATGGACAGTTTGCAATTGGTTCTCGTGGTCATTTTTACATTCGTTTGCGGTGTAATATGTACCTTGGCGTTGCAGTTTTATTTGTTCAAGAGGTATTTGGAATCAGGACCTCAGGCTGCTCCGCCACAGAGACAGCTGCAGCATGGCAAGACGCAATTACCTAAAGAACTGGTGGAACAGATGCAGGAGGAGCGGGCAAACTCCAATAATAGTATGGCCCGACAGGCGATGTCTCAGGGTAATGAGAATTTGGCTATAAATCTTACGCTGCAATTCCTCTTCAACGAGCTGCGAAATGCCGAGCGAGTGCGTCTGTGGCTTTATAGGAAATTAAATAATGAATTCAAGGAGCTTCTAACGCAGTCGACTACCGCCAAGTTATTAGACAGTGTGAAAGTGAGAATTATTAGCTAAAACAATTTTGAAATGATATGACAAAAAACATTTGTTGTAAATTTTTGTGTAATACATTTTATGTAATTGTTTGCAGTTAAGAGACTTGAACCTTGGCACGCAATTTCCGACGATAAAGGGTTTGGAAGTTGCTGATTCAAAAATTGATGCCGATACAGGTTTGCTGGAGTCTCTGGATTTGGCCTTAGATTTACATTACTCAGGAAACTTTCAATTGTCTATAGATGTTAAGATGCTGCTCGGTAAAACAGCCTATATGGCGCTGCAAGGTATTATATGTATGATAAGAAAAAAGAATTATAATATTGGGGAGAAAGTTTCTTCGTATTTTTTAAATTCAAAATTATGTAAACAATATCTTCGGCAAAAAATGAAATTTAAATTTAAAAAAATTTTAAAGTTTGAAATCTCTACTTTCGAAAAGTTACTATATCCTTTGAGTTTCTGTGGTTTTAATTTTTACATAGAAAAAATTACGAACTGAAAAAGATAAAAAATTTTCTTTTCACTTTGAGTCTTTCACGTGCCCGAAAATTTTCGACTATCTATCATGAAAGCTTGAAGTTTTCCCTACAAAATCTTTTTTTTTTTAATGTTCCTATGATTTTTTGTTTCTCAGTTATTCGCGAGTTAAGTAAAGGAGCATTCTGACTTTGATTGCTCATGATGAATTCTATAAAAATCATTATATTGCAATTTAAAAAAGTTGAAATTTTGCTCTAGCGAATGATATAACGAAAATTTCGCAATAAATGAAGAACTTTTGCTTAAAAATACGAAGAAACTTTCTCTCCCCAGCTCAATATTATATTTTTTTTATACATTATAAATTTTTATAGTAAAGCGTATCAGTGGTAAAGCTAGGCTGCAGTTTACTCGCGTACCGTACACGCACTGGTCATTGAGCTTTTATTCTGATCCGATCTTGGAGCTGGAAGTACAATCACAGTTTCAAGGACGTCAGTTACAGCCACAGATAATTTCAATCATTACTAGTCAGATTAGGAGAGCGGTGAAGCGGAAGCATACTCTACCTCGTTATAAGATGCGTTACAAACCGTTTTTCCGAAGATTGAACGACGAGGCTGTGGATCTCTCAGAAGTAATAATACTTCCTCTTTTTAAATTTATTCATAGCTTTAAATAATTCACTCGTATATTTGCTAAAACTTCAATTCAAGAAATAAAAATTAGCTTTTATAATTTTTATTTTAATTTATTTTCATATAATATCTTAATCTATATTTCCAGGTTGCAAGTACTCAGCTCACTCCAGGATATTTGGAGGTTACACTATTGGAAATTAGCAGACTAAATCTCGCACCTATCCTTCTCAATAACGGCGAAGATGTATTGCAGATAGAAGTATATTGCACCATGAGCATAGATTCCACCCCTTGGATTTATTTAACGCAGTATAATGGGATTCCATATATGGTGCTAGACTTAATCATCAGTAAAACGGGCTCTCAGCAGTTGGGTGTAGTGTTCAAGCAGGAAATTGTATCAGAGATCGGCCAAATGTGTGTACTAGTTGAGACTATAGTATCCGGCAGTCCGGCGGCGATCGCCGAAATGAGAAAGGGCGATATTTTGGTAGCGGTAGACAGCAAAAAAGTATCGAACATGAACCAAGTAGCGAAATTTGTCAAGTCTGCTGTACAGCGACGTTTCATTATCAGAGTAGAGAGACGGTATTCGAAGGCAGATTCGAACGAGAGAGGACAAAAACCAGATAACGAGAAAATGCTTTTCGCAGAAAGGAAGACTTCGAAGAGTGATTCAGTGGGTAAGCTAGACAGCCCGAGCGTAGAAGACGCCGGGAAGATGAAATTTGAAACACAAATCAAGTTCTCTGATCTACGAGATTCTGATACTGATCTCATGGATACCCGGTTGGAAACTAACAAGCTATTCAAGAGAAGAAAAAGCAGCATTCAGACAGAAGAAATCGCCCAGACACCGGATACTACGCCGTCTCGACGAATCTCAACGATCTCCACGTCGTCGGTGTCATCCAGCAATGTTCAATTTTACCTTCCGGACGATAGTAGCACAAATAATATTGCTGATCTGTATCACAACACGAAAGAAAAACCGTATACCTCTCTGATTACCTTCGAGGAGACCAAGAGCTTCCGGATTGATTCTGAATTGCAATATTTAAATGTAGGTGTATGGGGCCGTGTGAAGGGCGGTGAAACACCACCGAAACTGCTAGGCTACATAAATGCACCTGTAAAATTAATCCTGTCGCAATGTTGCACTTCCACGACTGGACATTACTTAAAATGTCATGCTTTGTTGCCTCCAGATAGTGGTAGGTTTCAAAAATTATCGTTTCATTTTTAATTTTATAACAACTACAAATATATATTATACAAGGTGTTCTGCAAGTTTTTTTATCAAGCGCTTTTGTATAGATAGAGCGAATTAAACTGAGTCAAAAAGTTTTCTACCATTTTATTGTGTAATTTTTGCAATAGTTAACAAGATATTAATTACTAAAAGTCGCTGAATATTGATTTTCAATAATTTCTTACTCAAATATTATCAACTTTACAGAAAAACAGCGAGAGACAAAATTGTTTATTTTCTCTTCACTCTATCTACACAAAAGCACTTGGCAGAAACTTACGGGGCACTCAGTATAATTATATATAAACAATATATAGTTTTGTCTGATAAATCTTCTCAAGTGAATTTGAAATAATAAAAAAATAAATATTTCTCTTGCATTGAAATTCTGGTAAATTTCGTTCAGTTCTAAAGAGAATTAATTAGAAACAAGTTTAAAGAATTAATTTTGGAATTTCTTTTAAAGCTTCTTTAGCAACGTCGTACGTAAGACTGCAGGGTTATTCGGGATTCGATCCAACACTCTGTTACGGCGACATCCTGCTATCATATGTATGGGAATCTTGTCAACCAAGCGATCTCACAGTCAACGATATTGGAAAGAAAGAAAACGCAGAAACTGCCAAAATTCAACCGATTCCAAGTGAAGAAATCACTGACAAAAAGATGCACGATTTCATCAGGACGCATTTCCACAGAGCAACACACTGCGATTTTTGCACGAAAAAGGTAAGTATGGCATTGTAAATCAATAATTTATTTAATAATTCAAATTGCCTTGATGAAAATCAATAAAATTATCAATTAATTACACTGAGAAAAAAAATAGTCAATTTTAATAATAATAAATATTAATAATAATAATAAATATTTGTTCAGTACTAATTAAATATTTATTTACTTATAGTAAATAAATAGTTGTTCAATAAAAAGAATGATTGTTAAATCAAATTAATGATTCTTGTACCGAATAAATATATCTTTATATTTATTAAATATTTAGGTGATAGATTATTAGAATTGAAACTGTATATTTTTCTAAGTGTGTACATATCTTTCTTTTAATTAATGTTTGTGATATTCAAAGGACAGAGAGAGGGGGGAGGGGGAAGGGGGGGAGAAGGAGGAGAAGAGAGAGGAAGAGAGAGGGGGAGAGAAAGAGAGAGAGAGAGAACTCTGTCAAATGTAAGATATATTACATTTCTATGTAATCTAATTAAAAAAATAAAATTTTTTTTATTTTATCAAAATTTTATTTTATTTTATTTCTCTATTTTATTTTACTTAATGATCCAGATTGTTTCCTGTGCAGATTTGGTTAAAGGATGCAGTACAGTGTCGAGACTGCGGCATGGTATGTCACAAAAAGTGCGAGGCACGTTGTCAGGCGTCTGGCACCTGCGGTGCAGAAAGTCTAGCAACCTTAGCTCTGGAGGCGGACGAGATCGTCGTCGGCGAACCAAACGTTGGGGATATCTCTAGCCCGGAGATCTCTCTGACTGAATGCGAAGATAACGTACAGGTACTCAAGACGTAGAACCTTAGGGCATTTTGCCCTATCCGCGAGCGTAATCATTTTGTATTGCGTTATATGATGCTTCCTATATGAGACAACAGGTTTCGGACTGAAAGAAAAAAGACACTTAATGTTCACTATTGGCATTTAGAAAGTTCCAATTTATATTTAAGAGAAACTCTTATCTTGATAGTAATTTTTAATATTAAGTTAAAAATGATATGGTATTTTGCTTTCTAGTCCGATGCTGTGAATCTTATAACTAAATAATTAATATTAGTAACATTATTTTATATGATTGTATTATAACTTATACACTGCAATGTTTCTTTACGTTTACATGAATGAGGAGCAGACTTTCAAAATGCATTTTGTCCAAATTACGTTTTTTGAGTTAGAAACGGCATAATAGAGTTAGTAAAAAGATGTTTTAAACATGTTCAAAACACGTTTAATTGATGTTTTTAATATGTTTTAAATATGTTTTTTTTATAGTACTGTTTTTTATAGTACTGTTTAAAACATATTGAAAGTTTAAAACATATTAAAAATATATTTAAGAAAAAACACAATACATTTTATTCTTAAAAAAAAGTATTAGTCTTACCAACCCTGCGGCATAGTTTGAAAGACTCATATTTTAAGCTACTCTACGATGTTCTGGAAGCATTTTTTTATCATCAATTTATATACTGAAAAAAGTTTAGACATTCGAAGTATATTATAATATGTCCTTTAATTAGAAACAAACAAAATACATTCGTTTAACATTAGAAATAGTTTAGTAATTTTGTTTAACATTTTACATTTTATTGATTGGCAAATTGTTATTTTCTGTAAGACACGTAGTTTCCTTGTGGCTTTCTTCTTCGTTTTCCAAAAATTATAAATTTTGGACAAAACGCGTTTTGAATCTGCTCCTCAAATATGCAATTTACATTAACATCATGACATACGTTGAATCAATTATATTAGAAGTGCTCCATGATTTATTTATTTATTCATTTTTTAGAAATCACATTTTACGTTCCTCATATTATAATTTAGATATTGCCTAATATTCATATCTATCAATGTAAATAAAGAATATTTAAAAATAACATAGAAAATATTATATGATATATTATATAATATTTTTATGTTATATATTATATAGATATTATATAGATAATATATAATATACAAAAAGTATAACTAATATTCTATATATGATATTTAAAAGTGATATCTTTATTTATAATATTTATTATTTAAAAGTATTTTTAAATGTAGCAATAATGGACTTTATTTCGCATTTTGAACATGTTCAGTTTTATTCAATTGTTTTTATTTATTTATAATACTTTTTTATCGAGTTATATTAATAAGATTAATTTCTATGTGATATTAATTTTGTTGATATCGTTCTGAATACTAATCATGGATAGAGCAAATAATTATCATTATTACATATCGATGAAATATTAGAGCGTTTAATGACATGTCACATGATTAAGGGACTGTACAATTTTCGAAAACTCACGTGTGTCTTCAAATGCATTTATCTTGATATTTTGTATATATAGCAGAGATTGTTAAGCGTGACTTGCATTTTGTTGTTGGTAATAAAATGAACTGAACATATGCACGGGGAGGTGAAGGTTCTTTGTAAAGCTTGCACCTTGACCTTGCCTTTGTTCTCAATGAACTACATATAAGTAGATAAATATGTTTAATTTTCTTTCTCATATGAGATCAACAGTGTTTTTATTTTCATCAATTTTTAAATTTTTTAAAATTATTTTTAAAATTATAAAGCATATATTTTACATATGTGATGTTTGTGAGTAGTCTGCAAAAGAAAATATTTTAAAATTATTCTAAATAATTATTTTTGTAACTTTTTAACGCAAATTTCTATGACGTGGATATACAGCATTCAAATTTATTTATATTTTATTTCAGTCTAATATGTCTTAGAATTTAGATAGCGATAAATTGGCAATTATAAAGCATTTCGAAATTTCATAAATTGTATATTTTTTTGGTAAAACGACATACACTTTGAAAAGCAATTTTGCACTTTTAATTTATTATTTTACGAGTAGCTTATTATCGTAAATGGTGAAAAGATATTAATCTATTTGAAATCCATTGATCGATTAATTAGGGCGCAAGTATGATGGCCGTGAAGGCTAGTATAGCTAACACTCTATTGGGCCTGAAGAAAGCTGGAAGTACCAGTTGCTTGGCCCCACCGGCTTCCGGTATTGGTCTGGCATCTCGAAGTCTCCCTCCAAGTCCCTGTGCATCCCGCAAGGTAGAATAATAACACACATTTGTTCGTCCGAAGCGGAGAAGGTGCTCAATTTAAAAAAAATTTTTATCTGATGAAAATGTTTAATATTTATTAGCATTACAATGCTAATGAACAGAGGATATAATGGAAAAATTTAAGGCAATAACAATTCGAATATAATTATAAATAATTATATTTTATAAATCATTATATTAATTGATATTTTTAATTGAAAGATTATATTAAAAATATATTGAAACATCATGTTTTTTAATTAAATTAAAAATGAATGTTTTTCTATATTCCGTATTTTTTGTCTTCTAATTTTTAAATTGCATTAAATTTTAAGGCCAAGGCACTGTAATTTCAGTAAAACATTTTTTCTCCTTGCATATCATTATGCAACTTCCCATTTTACTATATAGTTTTTTATCTGAGTTACATCAAACCTTCTCCGCTTCACCTTCTTCCATGTTTTCTCAAATCTAAAAAAAGGAGAAAAAAGAATGTGCTCTTTGAAAATTTTTCATATCTTATAGTTCTCTGCTTGTGTGTTTATTCGCTTTATCATTCCTTCATCAATCATGCCTTACCATCCAAGATGAACTTGCTAATTCTCACATAAGATGCAAGATAAAGTGATTAATAACTGTGGATACTAACGATAAACGATAGAATTTGAGGCAATTTTGATCCAATTAATTTTTATCATTAATTTTTTATAGATCATTTATTTATGAATATCTGAATTCTTTGAATTTCCTCTACTTACAATTAGTGAATGGTTACTGTCATTTACAGACTATTATTTCTATCATAAGAGAGATGTAATATTTATCACTTGCTCGAAACTGCTGCAAGTTTTCTCATTGACGAGGATTTTCAACAACACTGATGAACGCTGATCACAATACTGATTGCATTGCAATTGCACTTTAACACTGGAGGCAAGCTTCCACACGGTGATCATATAGATATAGGATCAAAGATATATGATCAATGCGACTCACACGCATGATCGGTTCGACTGCTTGATTATGTTTCACTTTCCGAATCGACGTAACATCGAATGAGGATACATCTTTTGAAGAGCGCGTCGCATTAATCAATTTGATGAAATTGTTGAAACGTTTAGAATTCATTGGCTGGAGGTCTGGGAATAAGTCCTGACCTCTTGGAGGGTGCTGAGCCAAGTGTTGCAGCTCCACTTATGGCTGGCGATCTAGATGACGGTCTTATGTCGAGGGCCAGGGATACCGGCAAATTCTTATATAAATACTTGGAGCCGCAGGAACGCGTCGAGAAAATCAACACCATGGTACATGATACAAGTTTTTTTACATAAATTATTTCGAAATAGTAATTCGAGAGATTTATCTACGGTTCTTCATGAATTATTAAATTGAATAAAGAGTCTTCCTCATCAAAGATTTAAAAACCTTTAAACATTGAATTACCATGATTTTAATAATGATAAGATTTCTTGCATACAAAGTCAATACAAAAATTTAATTGTAGGAATCTGTTAAATAAGTATATCTTTTTTTGCAGATGGGAAAATTGAAGAACGCGCTAGATGCTGAAACTACCTCAAGATTAGAACTGTCCCAGAACGGAGACGCGGATAGCATGAAACTGATCGCGCAGAGCGACCTACGAGTACAGGCATTAAGCGTGCTGTTGTTGCACTACTGCGCCGGCTTACAACACGCGCAGGAGGTGGTGGACCGACCACAAAGCAAAGAATCTTAACAGGCATTCAATTAATATAACAGCTTTAAGAAAAAAGCGCATTTTCTCTCATTTCTCTATAAAACAATTGAACGTAGAAAATGTAGCGATTTTATAATGAAATAATTTGTTTCACCATTTATTTCACAGTAAGCAACGACTGGGTAATACTAACACTATGTTACAATCACCAATTTTATAATGTTGATATTGCCAGTTTTTAATATGAATTGATTATAATATTGAAATTGTAATGTTATCAGACTGTATAAAATGCACAGAAATATTTATATTATTGCACAGATAATAAGGAGCAAGTATCTAACAGTATTTATATTAACATTCCATTGGTGCAGATATCAGAATCACAATCTTGTAATTTTTCTTGTTTCTACTTGTATAATATTTACTGTATAATATTTACTGTAATATTTTAGAAAATGTTACTTATGTAGCATTATTATAACGTTACATAACGATACATTTTAATGTTGATGTAACTTTATAAATATTATACTATATTATTATAATATTACAGAGAAGAAGAGAGGAAGAGAGAGAGAGAGAGAGAGAGAGAGAGAGAGAGAGAGAGTGTGTGTGTGTGTGTGTGTGTGTGTGTGTGTGTGTGTGTGTTTTTAAATGCATATTGCATCATAGCTGTTCCAAGATCTATTCTACATTAGTCAATTGATTGAACTTTAACACAATTTACAATGCCGATAAAAAGATGATAAAATCAGAGATGATAAAATTAATTAGTCCAAATTTTTTAGTCCTATATGTAATAACAAATCTTTAAACAAATATTTGATAATTACATTTCTTGTTTCAAAATCTATACCTTTGAAAATATTTTTTTAAAGAAATTTTATATTATATTATTTTTTTTATCTTGCTTAATTTACAAAACTTAATGTTAATAATTGCAAACGATTATGTAATTATATATTTGCACTGTACACAGGATCAATCGAAATTCTGTGTATGCGTTATGCACGTAAATAATACATTCGTAATTACGCACGCAGATAATACAATTTTCTATATCTAAGGGCTTCTAATAATTTTATCGATTTATGTGTTATAATTTACATTATATACGTAGCTGGATAATACTCAGAGATTGGATATTATATTTACCAAGAGAAAACACCAAACTCGTTAAAATTAGTATTAATAGATTGTTATAATAATAATTATTGCAATATGCATAGGAACGTGTATATTCACGCAACAAGAGAAGTGTTCTTGCTTGTGAAACGATACACGTTAGTTAAAGCTTTGCATAAAAAAAAAGAAGAGTGCGATTTTCCAAATGCATTTTATCTGATAACTATTTTATGCGATATATATCAAGTTCGCAAATCTAATGTATGATGAACATATTATTATATTGCGAATTTATAAGACTATTTATAGATTGAGATTATGATGATCTGTCGCGATCGTGTTGATCTATACCGGACAATTGTTGAATATGATGCACAAGTGTGCATTTTGCGCCAAAATAATGTGATAAGAAAATGTCTTACACATTTTTAATAACATTTTCAAACTTTTTCGTCTCTTTTAACAAAGCCAATTTGCAATCTTAATCGTTAAAAAAATGTTTGACAGAAGGAATTTTAATATCTACATTGCTTTCTACATCTTTTAAATTACAGTACATTTTACTGTTTACGATCTTTCCTAGCAAACGAGAATGGATTGAAATGAATTGAAATTCAGATTTTCAGAAATATTGATTCACGAATGTTAAAATGAATGTTAAAACGAATGCTTTTCAATCCTGAATGCATTTTTATTCATCATTTATAAGTATTGCATGGAGCATATCTGTATGCCTTTCAATCTAAAAATAATATTAGCTTTTTCTGTGTATTGTGAATACTATTCAATTCAAAATTTTGAATAGGAAGCAGTTTTCCAATTGCATCCAATTGAATCTAATTGAATCCAATTGAATCCAATTAAATCCAAAAGAAAATATTCGCTATTTAAAATACGCATTCGGATAGAAAAAAATTTCAATCTATTTTAATCCATTCTCGTTTGCTGGGCTTATTAAATAATTCACAAATTATAATCATAGAAAGAAAATGAAAGCAAATGATGTTTTTCAGTATCTTACTTACGAATCGTAGATGGTGCCAAATAATTTAAACTTTAACACAGAACATATCTATCAATTGAAATGATTATACTGAATGGCATTAAATAACATACATATATTCGCATGTTAAAAAAAAAAGCGTATAATACTGAAAAAGAACTGGAAGTGAACAAGTTACATTTAGCATTAGATATGGTTTTGCGATTTCAATCTCTACGTAAAAAGTACATTGATTGAGCTAGATGACAGCAATTGGATGGTTACGTGTAAGTACTGAATGAATATAGATCTTTGACTGTTGAATCTATAATCAAAGAATTTTACCGCTTTGGCCTATAAATTGATATTGATATGATAACCAATTAAGAAACTGCAAAAATTTTGACTGTATTTAACTTAATTATTCACAGTGCATTTAATAGCATACGAACAGCTTCGTATTAGCGAAATCCATCCATAAGCATTTTTGTGTGGCTGTAATTTAAGGTGTTGCGCGATTGCAAACTGATGTATTATCACTCATTGTTATATATAAAGTGGAACATAAAGGCGAATACAGATTGTTAATTATTGTAAATCTCTCTATTTATAATACGTCCTAGTATACGTACCTTTTATCTATGATTTATTGATACTTGAGTATGCAATTGTATGATTTATAAATTGCATTTCGATTAATTGCAAATCGTATACCAATGTTTTTTAAAATTATTATTTAAAATAGAATTTATTGTACGCCTTTTCTATCTATTTTTCAAACTATATTTTGCGAATTGAAATTTATTTATAAATTGAATAATATTCTTCATAAAAATCTGAGAAGAGCGAATATTAAAACGAAATACTACGAAGTAATGATGGAAATTCATCAAATTCCATGCATTCTAATGAACATGTTGCTCTCATCGCAGACTGTAGCACTTTGTTTGTGCGAGAAAGGCTTTCGTATCTTTACTTTTTTTTGATTCCCTTGTATAAAAGCGCACGTGCTACAAAAGAGCCCGGCGCAGTTGAAGAGATACACAGAAATCGCAATAAAAGTCACCGAGGCAGGGATGGGCCGCGAATCGTGTTGTTCGCATCGGGGAAATTCCACGATGAAAAATAGACATTCGCGAAAATCGCGTGAACGCACGTCACGAACACGAACGACATTTCTGTCGCAATCTCTCGTTGAAGATGTATTAAGTCTTTCATGATTATAACTAGTTTTGTATTAGTCATATCTACTTGTAATCATTTATATACCTTGTACTTATTTCTTAAGTTTTAAGAAGAGGATTTGTTTAATTTTTGTTCCACAATATATATATATATTAGGTGTAGTAAAAAGAAATCCATTATTTTTGCATGAAATTGAATGGAAAAATGGATTTCTTTTTACTACACCTAACATATATATATATAAAAATTGATTTGATTAATTTTTATAAGAAACTCGAAATTGCAACAAAGATTCAATCTGCACGATTAGATGTTAATTTTAATGAAAATGAAGAAAATACATGATAGGAGTAGTAGAACAAGGGAGTCATGTGCTTGTTTTATATCCGGCCGTGTTTGTGAAATCATGGTCGCTGTCGTAGACAATTTTCCAGTAAATACCAAAAACCGAAGACGCAATAGAGAGAACATGCGACTGCGTGTTATAAAGAACAGACGGACGTCAGCGGCGACGATGCCGCAGGGCCAATGTACGCTGGTTGGCAAGGGTGCAAGCCGAGGTGTTTTCCCCGTTTCTTCTCCGTTGAAAAAGACAAGAACGGAAGCCAACCAGCCTACGTAGAAATTACAAAGGCATTCGCTTTCTTTTGTGCGTACATCTATCATCATGTCGATATAAATGCTAAGAAGACAATTATAATTTGAAATACTTTACTATAATGTAATCAAAAAACTTGAAGATTAATCTAAAATATTTAAATGATTGAAGAATGTCTAATTTAAAAATATCAAAATATGTAATTAAAGAATATGAAATAATTATATTTAAATATTCAAAAGTTTCATATCAAATAATACAAGAAAGTCAAATTAATAGCATATTAATCGTGAAAAAACAAGTGATATAAATTCGATCAATAATCGATCAATAATGTCAAATTGATATTATTTTGATTTTCTTGCTCTCCTTGAGCTCCTAAAAATTTAAAGGCTCAGGAATCTAAGAATTTTGAGATATGTCAAGATTAATATTTGCATTTCTTATAAATAGAAAAAAAATTACAATTAAACTTTAAATAATCTATAAATATCTTTAAATTACAAATATTTATGCATTCAAAATATTTAAAAAAAAGATAAAAGATCTAGAAATGTAAAAAAGATTGAAAATTATATCAAAAAATTCAAGAATAATGTACTGATCGAGTCACCACATATTGGATCCTTGGCTCCTCCTATGATCTGGCTCGTCATTTCATATCCTACATCGCATGAAGAGAAAAACGACGAAAGAGAAGTCATGGGGGATTTTGGTCCGCGGCTGTCTATTTCCGTCGACAAGATGTACACGCAGTATCCTCTGGCTGCTGGCCAAGCATACCGCGGAACCGTATAAACATTTTGTCCCTGTTGAGAACTGAGCTTCACAATGAATGAAGAGCAAAGTCCTCTAATGCGGAGGAAGAAGAAGCACTCGAGTTGGGTTGCAGACAGTGGTGAAATTCGTTTTACCAGCGCGCCTTCATTGTTTTTCGTCTTCTTTAAGAAATATATGAGACTTCAATTACAAATAAAACATTTAAATAAGAATTAATGAGACACAAAAGAAAAATAAAACAATACTATTCTATTATTCTATTATTTTATAACAAGCTAAATAATATATCACTGATTGACAAAAAATAAAAATATACTTGTAAAATCAATCTATTTTCCAAAAAAGTAAGAAAAAAATAGTTCTTTGATAAATTCATGAAAAATATCTAACAGCAGTCGATTTCTAGCTTTTTCGTCATTTTGCCAAAATTAAACGTGACTGCGATATTCGTGTCGCGATTGCATTTTTGGCAATTTCACAAATTCTTCTGGACATTCGCACGATAATTTACTATTAAAGCGAAATAGTGACGTACATCTCTGCTATCATTTCCCAAATATTGAATTGCGCATAATAAACTGGGTATAATACGTGATAAAAACAATAAACATTTATTGCATCGTTTAAATTATATTTGCAAACCAGGTTCACTTTTGCGAAATAATAATATCAATTAATATTTTAATTTTAAATATTATGTCTTGCACCTTTAATAAATTATTTATAGGATAAATTTTAGAATAAATGAGGTAAAATAGTATGTTATACTTTAGTATAGATAATGATATCTGAAATGGCGCAGTGGGGGCAATTTGCCCCATGCAACACAGTTTACACAATATTATCGACCTTCATTTCGCACATTAGTTCAAAATAATTTTGCGTATGTATGCAGATAACCGTGTGCACGAAAGTGTCTTTGTATTTCTTCAAGTAATTTAATGCATAAACTCAAAGTATCCGAAGACATTATTGGTATGGACTGCGCATTCTCCGATCTTAGCTTCTCTATTCCATTAGAAAGAATTGAACATCTTTTTTCAATTTTAAAAGAGAGAGAGAGAGAGCACATCTCTCTTTAACTTGATATTTTAGAGAGCGAAAGCAATATATTTCAACCTCACTCTTTTTAAACTGATAGCGACAGATACGTAATGCACAGTCTGTTCTTATTACATCTATGTTAACATATTCTTATGATGTCTTCCATTTATATTTTTTAAAAATTATATATATATATATTGCATTGTATATATATTTTTTTTTATATTTAATATATTTAAACAATAATTAAGCATAATATTTTTATGTAATGAACAGGAATACTTTAAAAATATTTTTTAATATGAAGAATAAACTTTTTTCAGAAGAAGTAATAAAGTGGTTTACGACAAAAAGAGGCTAATCTTGTTTGGAAATTTCTTTGTTCGCAAAACTGCGCAGTCAAAAAGCTCGATGCGCGTCAACACTGACATTGAAGCTTTTTCGTCTCGATGTGTAATCTTTTTTATTTTTTCAACAATACCTACTTCGTTAGTTTGTGATTGTGATACCGTGAAGTTTATGAATTATTCTGTAACGAAACTAAAACTGAATCCGTTGACTTGTTAAATTTCAATCTTTAAGACAGGGAGAGAGAGAGAGAGAGAGAGAGAGAGAGAGATTTTAAGAAGTTTATATATTGAAATTAGTTTTTTGAACTTTTTGTTTACAATTTTATTGTCGAAGTTTCTTCTTGAAGAAATCGTTTTCTGTTTTTTAAGAAAGCGCAAATGATTTTAATGCAAAAGTTTTAATAGTAAAGAACTAAAGAAAAAAATGATCTCAAGAAAATTCTAAAAATATTTTAAAAAGATAGAAAAGAAGCAAAAACTAATCTCGATCAGTACAATTTTAATTATGGAAAACATTTAATTTGCACAAATTAAAATTAATTTAATGCACAAATTGTACAATTACTAAAATGTTTTGTTAATTGATAATTTTTCTTTGAATGTCAAAACAAAATAGACTTGTAGAAATTTTGAAGAAACCCTGAAAAAGCAGGAAAACTTTGAATAAATGTGATTCTAACGCGGAAATTCCGACATCGAATTTGACAGCTTGCATGTCGTGCAGTGCATCTGACTGCGTTTGTTTTCAAACAAAGAGAGGGAGAGTGGATGTATACACACATATAAAGTAGTCAGCTGTTTCGCTTCCCCGATGGCGGGGAGAGTGGCAAAGGCTTAAATAGCACCGCGTACACTCGTGCAAGCAGTGTTGACGGAGTCACCTGAAACGGACTTCGGTCGCCGTGATCTTCAGGAACGTCAAACGGACTAAGACCTGTAAAGTCTATGCAAATCGCGTAGGAAGTCAGCTGGATCTACATTCCGCTGAAGTTCGCTCGCGAGAACGAAGATTCCTCCAGAATCGTGCTTGAGGTGGATTCTATGTTTTAGACTTTATGAAATCGTGTGAGATCCTGAAAGACGAGTGTCTCGGTGAAGAAATTGAAAATCTGCATCTTTTTCCAATCCGGATAATCTTCTGAAAAATGTTTTGGTTTCATTCGAATTAAAAAATTCTGAATTCCAAATTGCAAAAAAGGAGTTTTCACAAAGAAGAACATCCTTCGTGAACATTAGATCCAATCTGCGCGGATTTTCATCCTGACAAAATTTTTTATGTGAAAGGAATTATCTCAACTGAGTTGAAATATATATTATATAAATTCTCTATTCAGTTAAGTTCTTTCTATCTTTGGATCTGCCGGATACGATTTAGATCTTTGCCAGTGATTCGATTTACACAAAGACTAATTACCGTTTAATTGAAGCTTATAAAATGTTTTGTTAGCGATTACAATAGAAATCCAGTAAAAGAAATTATTCTTCGACGAGTACGAAGATTGATGCTGATTTTCGATACGATAAATTCGAAAGAGAAATTCATATTTGCGCGCTTGTCGCCGTTATTTGTAATCGTACGAAGTGTAAAGAAACATGAGGCCGCCATATAACGAAGGAGAGGTGCAGCAGATCTCGCAGGAGCAAGGCGAGAGAAATGTTGCGATGGCAGTCTGCGTTCAACTGGCTGGTCGGGCGATCATCCGGGTGGTTTCACGATGTGAGGAAGCCCAGGATAACTGCAACTTAGGTAAAATGAAGTGAAGAATATCATACAATTATTTTAAAAAGCGTTCTAAATCTTAAATATTTTCCTCGAATATCTGGAAGAATTCTAGATCTTTGTAACGTTCCTGAAGATCAGATTTATCATTTTTATTAATTTAATTGATTAATTAAATATTAACTGTGATTAGTCAATTCTGATTCATTCTGATTGATGATAAAGGCGATTGATTAATTAATTCCAATGGAATAATCAGTCAGTTAAGTTAATCATAAATAATGAAACTTTCTCTTAGATGATCAAAAGATAATTTGAATTTTTTAATTTTTTAGTACTATAAAGTTTAATAAATTTTGATACTAAAATGTAGTGGACATATATCTGTGTATAAATTAAATATGAATTTGATACAATAGACAAGAATCTTTGATTCGTTATAGATTTTCGACGTTATAAATTTAACATTGTCGCGCGATTTACATCAACAACTATCTTTTTAGAGAAAGTTAATACAGCAGATATTAAATTGGTTAGAAATTAATTATTTATTTTAAGTATTAAAAGCAACAACATCTTTAATACAACAATACCTTTTTTAATACTTATAATAAATAATTATCTAATAATTAGACAACATAAAGTTCAAAATCATGATATAAGATCTTTTAAAAGATGTCTTTTAAAAAAATGTCTTTAAAATGTTTTGATTTTTAAGATGTTTTCTGTCTCGTTTTTAAATACGCGTGTTTTGTTTTGGATTAATATTAAATTTAACAATATTAAATTTTTCTAAGAATAGTTAAAGAATGCGATCAAAGTTTCAACTATAAGTTTTTAGATTTTTATTTAATTGATTAATCAGAAAAAAAATGTTTATTAATTGAAGAATAAAAACTAACCAATTAAAGAATGACTCAAAATTTGTAGCATCATATTGTACTCAAAATTAACCATAAGAGAAATAGTTGTCTCACGAAAAAGTCGACCTTATAAATACTGTATACATATATGTATCTCAGTCTCACGGTTCTATTTCCTGATTTGAGATAATTTCCACCCTTACCTTATCTATAACACGCCGTCTGCGCACATTGTGACCTTGATTAGTAATGCTTTTATTGTTTATATTGTAAGATGCCGGTGCTTGTAAATCATCACCTTTTATTTTATAAAACGTATTCCGTAGATTATAATTGCGCAGACTATAATTTTATAGTTTCGCAAATTGTAATTTAATAAATATTGAAAATAATAAATTCTAGAATTTCTAAAATTTAAAATCTTAAAAATCGAGGCTTATCATATAGACAGTGTAGTGCTGAGAAAATATTCACGAAATCAAAATATAAATGTTCGTGAACGAAATAAATGTTCGTGATTTAGTATTAAAGTTTATAAATTTTCAAAATTTGTAGTATCATGATTCTACAAAATCGGAAATATAGTACTTACATTACAGCCATAAGAATTTATTGAATGAAATATTTATAGTGACAAATATCTACATTAAAAAAAATGTATTATGAAACATCTTTTCTTTAAATTTAAATAAGTAATGATGGTTAAAATCAGCGACAATAACGTTAAAATGTCTATCTACATAATGTTTATTTTATTAATAACTTTATATGTTTTGAATAATATTAAAGGTCTGGATAATAAAGATCTGATACTAACGGTTTGTAATACAAAGATTCATGATATTAATGATTACGGAAACAAAGATTTTTTTTGTTAAAAATCTGTAACATCAGAAATCCGATTGGAGAACATGTGAAAGTTCTGTAAATCTAAAACTGACGATCAATAAAATGCAATTTCTACGATATAAATATAAAATTCACAGTGTAAATCAATTATCGGATTATAATAAAAATATTGCAAATAAGTAGTAGTAAGTGGTAGATCGCAACAACGCATTTCTGCGTATTATCACGTTAATAATATCTATCTTATCTAATGCATTATCGATGACTCAGTTTGCTTTGTATGGCTAACGAACTCTCCTACTTTCATCAAGATTTGTGATCCGTTTTTCTTACACGTAACATTACAATTATTAAAAAAATAGAAAGAAGAAACAAGGAATAGCTAATAAAAATTAGTCTACGATCGCCGAGCGTTAAGACGCAATGTATTGATGATTTCCTGTTGCAGCTCAGCAAAAAACTTATAACATAGTTCCGTAGAAAGTACGGATCATGCCAATGACGTATTCATCGCGTAAAAGCAATCATATAGTACATGAAGAACATTTCCGTTCTACTTTGCAATTTCATTAGAGATATTTTATTAATTTCATTAGAGATAAAAAGATACAATTATATATCATAATGAGCAGTATAAAAAAATATATGAATGACTAAAAAAATCTTTCTTTTTTTTTATTTAATTTTTTTATAAATGTACCACTTGTGAAACAGATCATAACAATAAATCACAGTTATGCAAAGATAATTTATGTGTTTTAAAGATTTTTAAGATATTTAAATTTCTTACAGATTAAAAATCAGTAGAATATTTGTGATATTTAGAAATTAAATTGTTACTATAATAGTTAATAAAATTGAAGACTATATATGAAATTTCGCTTGTGGAGGAATTATGCAGGAATGGATAAATAAATGAGTGGCGTTTCTCGAGCATCAACTCGGATAAAAGTGAAATGTTTGCTTCGCAACTCCAGCATAGATAATTGACTGGATAAACATTGCGTTATACAATCTGCGTATCCGGCCTTTGTTTCTTTCCTTTTCACATCGTGAACCTCGTGGAACAGCTGTGATCCTCTGATCGTATCTTCGTCTGGTATCCGGACTGATCGTGCGTATCTTCGGAACACCCAATGCATACACGAAAGGTCGATCTCGGAATAGTAAAGCCTTGGCAATGTTGATTTACGCGCACCGAATATTGCCAGAAGGCTACGTTTCCTTCTTTTTATGAATCTTTTTACTATATGGTTTGACATATCAAATGCGAGATTCATTATAATACAAATAAAATGACAAAAAGTAACAATAAATCTCTGATAGATTCTCTTTCAATGATTCTTAATTCCAGATCAAATCTGAGTTACAGATTTCTGATTTCATAAAGTGATTTTACAAATTTGCACACCTTGACAAAGATAATATAATATATAAATTGATATTTACTGATATTAAATTAGAATAAAAATTAGCTATTAAATCTCCAGTATTGCAGTATCTAATAAGATAAAAAGTGAGTTTATAAAATATACTTTTTTTATAAAATATCCCTTTTTTTTATTACGGTTGTACGTAAACGTTATTTCACTTTAATCGGATATATCGGAAGATATCGGAGCTAAGGCTTTCGTGCATCGCATGAAAGAACGATCTTGTGCGAATCCAGAAATGTAGGAACTTTTCAAAACAAAACGTACAAACGAGTCGCGAGACGCGAGAAGTTTCCGTATAGGGCTTCACGACCTTAAATGGTAGCTTGCTATTGGCTCTTTTTTATATACTACTTTTTGATAAAGAAAAACAATCGCATTAATTATAATCGCGGGAGCTACAGCGAGAAGTAACTTTCATACTAATTACACAATGATTCTCATACTAATTATACAATCCTCTATTCGAGCACTCGAACAACTCCTCGTTTATCTTTTGCTCGAATTATATAAGGCGTCAACAATATAAATAATCCAAATACTTGCTTGCGAAAAAGATTATTTTGAATTCAAATAAAAATGGGTTTAAAGAATTAATGGATAAATTTTCATAATATAATTTTCACCGAAAAGTGTTAAATCAAGTTTTTTTTCTATCTTTACTATATTTCAATTAATCTAATTATCTATTATTAGTCAATTTATTTGTTTACCATGGTGCCATTGGGTAGATTAATTGCTCTGAATTACTTAACTTAATTTTGATACACTGTATTTTTGATGAATCATGATGTTTTTATCAGAGATCTTTAACTTATATGATTATTTCTTGATTCTTATTAAATGAATATTCAAAATTTGAATTCACAAAATTTTTGAATGAAGAAATAATTGTACAAGTTTAAGATATTCGATAAAAACATTATGATTCATAAAAATATATTTTATCGGATTTTATCCAAATTAAGTGCATCAAGATCAAGTGATTAAAAGCAATCAATCTGCCCAGAAATGTTATGACAAACAAAACAAATAGCAATCTGAGAACTATTTTCACACCTGTCTCCTTGCTATACATCGAATAAAATATCTAAAATTTTAATTGACTAAGTTTGTCGAACGTTTATTTATCAAAAAATGTTCTAAATCTTCGACTTATAATATCGGTGCAAAGTGTACAATTAGCGCAATCATATAGCG
>Ga0157364_1000262_pt1:0-30000 | contig 31009 bp, 13 predicted proteins | sample AttsexASBM2_FD_111476 | JGI IMG/M metagenome (GOLD analysis project Ga0157364, IMG submission 111476) | Fungus gardens microbial communities from leaf cutter ant in Ribeirão Preto, State of São Paulo, Brazil - Atta sexdens ASBM2 | ecosystem: Host-associated > Fungi > Mycelium >...
CACACACACACACACACACACACACACACACACACACACACACACACACACACACACACACACACACACACACACACGATTCTATAAGATTTTGTATATTGTTAAAATTAAAATATTGAAGTAACTTTGTAAGTATTTACAGCACACGATTTATTTTTTATAGAAATATAAAGAACATTTCTTGATACTATCATGATATTATTAAAAATTATCTGATAACATTTCCTCAGGATTTGATAAAAGATAATTCATTACGATAAAGAAAGATAATTCATTACATTTGAGAAAATATAAATAGGTACACAACTGAATCTATAATACTTATAATTATTGCGGAGAAATTCCCTCCTTCATTATCACATATATATTATAATATTATCATACATAAATACATATATCAAGAAGCTTTTTGAATCTTCTTTTTACAAGTGATCATTTACAGTTATATCGATCATTACTGTTTCAGAAGTTACTTCCTAGTTGTTAATTTTCTCATTTGTAAGATGTAAATAGATTCTCGCAGTGAATAAATCTTGCTTAAGTATCTATGCTATTCTTTGAAAAGACGAGTTACTATCTCTACAGTTTATTGTGCAAGTAGAGATTCATTAGCGCTGTCGTAATATATTATGCTGATATCACGAAACATCTCATTTCGAGATACGGCACTTTTACTCAGATCCGAAGTAGAATTCCACGAGATTTATTTTGACGGGTTGCTGCTTATCCCACTTGAGACATCAGTCTTTCTAAGCCTATTACCCTTTAATACCATTCCTTATTTCTTTTGACTATGATCGTCTCGTGAACCCGTCGGCGTTAACATATAAACGACGAAATCCGATGATGGCTCCACATATCATAATTTGCTGCCATAAACATTTCGCATTGAAAATAGCTTTTGGATGATGTACGCACGCGAATCGGTTTATCTCGAGAACGTATTCACATTTGGAGAACGATTCTGGCTGCCATACATACGACATAATATAATGATAAGTAAATCTGCGATTTAACCTGCTGTTATGTAACTAGGTGGTAGTGTCGTTTTAAATCTTTTCGTTTATATTATTGCATCCGCGCGACGAATAAATGCAGCTCAATTCTTCTCTCAAACACGCGCGAATCAATTTTTTAATATACGAGCTGTACTAAATCATGATCATTGAAAATCATTATAAAGAACATAGGCTTTAATATTAAGATAGTTAAGTTAGTTTAATATTTATTCAACTAACTCTTCATCTTTTTTTAGTTCTAAGAATTAGAAAAAGATAAAGAAGGAATTGAATCGAAATTAAGGTCTACTTCGGTGGAAAGGGATAATAATAAATTATAATTATATATACCGCTTATAGAAAAAAAGTTTTGCTAAAGTATCTAAAAATTTAACTAGATAAAAATTTGAAAATAATTTTGCTAAATCATAAAAATATGAGAACGCTCAAATATTGTGACAATCCTTCAACAAATTTTGACATTCTAACAATCAGTTTCAACGTTCAATATAATTATTTTAATTATTTTTATTCTAATAAATATTTTTAGATCTATCTCTACCTAAGTTTTCAGATACTTCTATAAAATCGTTCTTTTCTCCCTTACTTTAAAAGTAAAAGTAAAATATAAACCCAGAAAGCATTTTTCGAATTATTATCATAAATGAGACATTATTATAAATGAGTTAACAATCATCAAAAACTAACTTAATTAAAAAAAAAATTATTAAAATTATCACAACTGGAAAAAATGATTTTTTTTTAAATGCCACACGATAGGAATCACACTTGCGAGCATACTTATCCTAATTCGATTGCTTATGGTATAACTTTCCTAAAACTGAACAAATTGTAAACAATTTCTAATCAAAACGCCAACATTAAAGAATATAACGATACTAAATAAGTATTTGTATTTTTATTAAAAAGATTATAAACAATAGAAAAAACATTAAAAAAGTATTGCAAAAATATCCGGGTATATTTTACCGAAAAAGCATTGAGTCGTGAAACGAAAGTGACAAGAATAACATTTGATCATATTAAGAATTCTTTTTGTTGATAATTAATTATTAATATTTTAGTTAATATTTTGTTTGTAAAATTAAAAAATAGTTTTTTCTTTTCCTAAAAAATTTGATATTTTAAATCGTGTTACTTTTAAAATAAGAGAGCAATATGCACTTTATATATTTTTTGTAATACATAAACAATGTAATACCGACGGAAACTTTTTATTACAAAATACAGAACATAATTAATTAATATAGCTATTTTGTTAATTTATTAATATAATTATACTGTTGCATAATAAAAAATTGGTTTGCGTACCGCGCTTATTCATTCGAAAAATACTGTTAAAAATTCTAAACAAAAAATTATAGGGAATTTCTCAATTTATATCAACAATAAGTCAAACATTTAGCCCACTAAACTGTCTTTTCTGTTTAAAGACGCGTCAAATGAGAGTACGTGCTTAAACGCTCTCGCTCAAGCATAGCAACGTCACGGGCGACCGTCATACATCGTCATCGCGCAAGAGACGCAACGAGCTCGATGCACTCCAACACCTCCTGTAAAATGATGGGCACGAAAGGCGTCGAGGCATTCATTATGCGATGCTCTTGCATACGCGCGTATGAGCGAGTTTATACGCGCGGTCTTGTTTGCGTTGCGCTCGAAGGAAATTAAGAGAGACTGGGTCGCAGGTACGCGCGAGGATTACGGGGGCGGAAAACGGTGGAACAGTACATCGTAACCGGGGAGTTTACGGCTGTTTACGGGGGTGTTTACGTAACGTCCGAAATTGAGAAAATCAAGAGGCTCTGTTAGTAGAGCTGTAGAAACGCGCGCCGAGAAAACTGCAGATGCTCGATGAAAGGTGACCGACATCGAGGAGTGTATCTTGAGAAAATCAAGTGCATCAAACCGTGAAATCCGTGAATATCTCGTTGAGTTCTTGAGAGAAAACGAAAAAAACGTTCCCTTTTACCATGGATTCTACAAGTATTGCCGATAGAAACATCATAGAATATTGACTTCAGCAGCTGCATAAATTAAATGCCATTGGAAAATGAGAAGAACAAATAAAAGATTCAAAGAAACACTCGAAGAAATCTACGCAGAAAAAATTGTTCAATAACTAGGATACAGTAATTAATAATGGAAATCTGTATTTGGAGAAAATTGTATCAAAATATTTGTAAGATCTTAAAATATAAAATATAACTATTTTACATTACATTTTATGTAAAAGTATACAGGCACTATTTTTAATATTTCCCGATAAATCTAAGCAAAAATAAATTTTTATTTTTATTTTAAAACATTTTCTGTGTGCATTTTATTTTTATTTTCTTCTATCATACTATATAACGTGATATACATTTGAATAGCTTGTTTTATGTTACACTATACCGATTTACTTTTAAATCGTTTTTAGATTTTGTTTTTTGAAATTTTAATAAAACATTGAATAATAAGTATATTTAAAATTATTGTGTTTTTATCTGAGCAATTTTCTCTTCAATATACAATCTATGAATGAGCTATATTTCATTTGATGAAAACTAGATTACCTAGATTCGCGCGAAACACATAAGTACACATAAATTATCAAAGGGAAATTGAAATAGAGGTATAGAATAAATAAGTACGTTGAATGAGATATCGGAATTGAAACAGCTGCTAGAAGAAAACGATACTGCTGCAGTCGAAAGAAATATCAAGACGCGAAGACAGTACATTGCGTGGATTATCGAGACGATAATGAATAAAGCGCTGAAGAGAAGGTGGAAACGAAGGGTTGGCACTAGGGTAAAGACAGAAGGGTGTTTCTCGAAGGGCATTTGCGGGGTTGCCTAGCTCGACGATAGAGTTTGAATAATGCAGACTTGCACAACGCTGCTTAAAAGTGATCGGTCCACCTCTCTCCTTCCTCTCCGTCCATCCCCTTATCCCTTTATCCTCTCTTTTCACCGATCCCTTTAGAATCTCACTCTCGGTTCGTCTAAGAGTACGAACTAAGATTGATTTTGGATTCGATGGGAATTGGGAATAGTAAGCCTGTTACTCTCTAGCAACCTCTCCTCTCCTTCTTTCTTTGCCTTTCATTCTCTCTCGTTTTTCTTCTTCGTTGTACCGATCTGATTTTCTTTGCTTTTTCCTATTTCTTCCCGATATACACATGTACACATGCATTTACATAGTCGGATGTAATATATTTTTGTAACTGGAAAAGGCATTGAAGATGCGCTGTATTTACAGTTCCAGTTGAGATTTCTTATCTTATTATGTATGTATATGTGTATATGTGTGTGCGCGCGCGGGTGTGTGTGGGGGGAAGGAGGTGAGAGAGAGAGAGAGAGAGAGAGAGAGAGAGAGAGAGAATATGAAAGTGAGATATTAATTTTTGAATTTAAAATAATAGTTATTAATGTCATAAGGTTTATATTGCAAGATACATGTCGGTGATGATTAGTTGACGATCTCGCTTTGTGTAATTTACAATTTTATTTAATATTTATTGCATACTATTTATTACTTTCGCAACGTATTTTCGTTTTTCTCGCATTGCATTTAAGAATTGTACAATAGATATTAACATTTTCATCGTCGCATTCATTTCGCATTCGCAGCTATCACTCGCTTTCACGCTCAATTTACATATTTCGCTGCGTCTGTAATCACCGCCGGCACCGATGGAATTATGGAAAGGACGTCCTTTGTGGACGTGACCATATATAAAAGCCTGGTCTCTGGGCGAGATTTATCCTGCCGACGATCAACCCTCCCAGGGGAGTATAAAAGTGCCAAATTAGAGTGGTACAGCGTACTGGGCCAGTGCCGTGCCTATATAGGGCACGGCGAAAGCCCGCATTGCGGAATGAGAGATCGCCTATCGGAGCTATCACTGCTCCCCTACCCTTCACGATGCCAATTTGTGAGAGATCGCAATTCTCAATGATGCAAGAACATGCGAATCGGAAATGATCATTTAAATTCTCATTTTAATTTAGTCCTCATAGAACTCATTACGTCCTATGATTATGTCTAATAATTGACGTATATCGTTTAATTGATTATGTATATTATGTTCTCGACATTACATTTTCTTCTTGATTATCATTCTCTTCTCTCATTTTGCGCTTTCGAAAAGTTCCACCAGCGCGGCGAGTAGAAACAGTAAAAGTTTAGTTTACAACAAAAATATCTTAAACAATCCATAGTATATTTATCAGACTGCAGTATATATACTCTGAATTTGCCGTTCCATGATTATTTAAAATCAAGTTTTGTCAGTACATCCATCTTTTGCTCATTTATTATTAGTGCTGTGTTACTTAAGATTGAGTTGCATCACTGAAATAATACGTCTTTCTTTAATTTTAAAAGAATAATCTTTTCCTTGCATACACAAATATGCCTTAGAGACTTATACAAAATTAGGTGCTTTAAGATAAAGTATGTTGCGAAGAAGTATCGTTGAGAACTTGACTGAAATTTTTAAAATGTTTAACATTCACCGATGTTTACTTATCAGAGAAACTAGAATAGCAGCGAATAAATATATATATTGATATATCGTTGCATCACTGTAACTAACGATGACACTTGGATCTGCAACGCTGGCCGAAACACCGCATTGCAGACGCTCTTTCGAGACAACGCCGGTATCGGCATTGACTTTTTTCTATTTATAGAGATCCCAGCAAACAGATATATCTCAAACATGTAACTCGTAATTTTAATGTTTTGACTCGTAACAGTTATGTTAAAAGTAACATGAATTTAAAAGTAACATGAAGAATGTTTGCTTAAATTTGTCGTCTCAAATTTTACATAAAGTACTTTTACATAAAATTATATAAGTGATATGATTTAAAACGGCGACAGAGTTGATATATAACAATCATGTATTGAGATGAAATGCACGTAACATTTATGCAATGCAAAATTTGTCATTGTGACATTACAAATGGATGAAATTGTTATTTATTTGTTACTTATTGACATTGATCTGATTTCTTTGATTTGAAGAAGTTTTTTGATTTTTTTCTTGCTATTAGAATTAAAAAAATAGTTTAAATAGTTTTGCAACTTTTTTTAAATGAAAGAAATATATTTTTAATACGTCACAATAAATTTTTTTTTAAATAAAAACTATTTTTTATGTAATAAAAAGATTACGGTTTTATCTTAACAAAAAAGTAATTTTTTGTTATTTTCTTTTATTTTTTTAATTCAATTTATTATTTACTATTTCGCATACCTATATTCTTGTCTTATTAATTATAATTAATTATTGAAAAATGCATCACATCGCCGTCAAGATTTGAACCCATGGTTCCCTAGAACGGTAGCTTAATAACATTTACGCTGAGTTAATCGCACGCTTGTGATCGGGTCATTGCTAACATTACTTATACCCTTATTGTTTATATCATTTCTACATTAATTTCATGCCTCTGCTGATGATTTAATATTTGAGGAGATTACATGGAAATGAAATAATATATATAATAGCCGGTATTTATTCACTTATTGTTAATTAGGTAATGATAATAATCTATCCATATTAAATACTTATCTTTTATATTTTTATATTTATAAAAATCGACATGACAATCGAATATATTATTATTTAACTGCATATATATATATATAAATATTTCATATATATATCATATATATATCACATATATATATAAATAAATATATTTAACTAATAAATATATTTAACTGATAGCATAATAGAAGCAAACTATATAGAATCTATGTTTTGAAGATAGACTTTATTTGCTAAATTATACTAATTATTTTAATTATTTCTTTATTGACGAATAATTTGTAATAATACTTATTACAAATCGATTGTTTCCTTCATTACATTTATTCCTTGATTTATTTGTGTAACAAATTCTCATTTTTCTCAATTCTTTAAACAAATATAATCACTGTGAAAAAATGACGTATAATTTATAAAATTAAATTACATCGTAGTGATGTAATTTTATAAGAAAGTGTAATCTCATAATTTTAGTGATGTAACTGTTATAGAGTTATAGTATACATTCCTGCAGATGTAACTAAAACATACATAATTTACAACAATTTTCTTTTTCCATTTTTATGACTTTGTGCTGTAAATGTATTTTGTATTTTGTCTCATTCATAAAATGGTACATAGATGTAATTTAATTACATCTTAATTACATTTAATTTACATAATTATATTATATGCTAAATATATAACAAACATGTAACAAAAGACATATTTATATCAAAATATCTCATTTACGCCATAAAGTTGTCTTGTTATAAAACAGAGACATGAATAATGACAAAAAAATTTTATAATAGTGCTAAGTCATATTTGCTAGGGATATTATTTATGTTCATGTGAAATTGCAAAACTTTATAAGGTTTTTTTAAAAGTATTTTCAAATCAAATTTGATTACTCCGCAAGCCCCTACTCTTATTTTAAATCTTTACATGCCATATTTTTCTTATTATTTGTTTCTGTTTATTATTATATTCCTTATTATATTCCTTATTATTTTTTCGGCGATATGATTTATATTGACATTACAAATACATGGCTATATAAAAGTGAAACTAATTTAATTTAAATCTCGCTTATAATAATGTAGGTTTTTTTAATAAAAAGAAATAATACACGACAGTTTCTACGAGATCATCATTACTTTGTCGCGACTTGATCATAGGAGCGCAACTGTTTGATTACAGATGAAAATCGCCGTGTCTGTGAATCGACGGAGATAAATGGAATAACGGACGGTGGTCTGCATTTTGAAAGTGATTCGTGCAGCGTGAGCAGCACGAGCAACGCTACACCGGAGCGACTCCCGCGAGATCGATGCGTCAATAATTTCCTACGACGATCGTAGCTCGTTCGATTCACCAACATTATTCATCGTGCAGAATTTTGAATAAAACAACCGACTAGCGACTGTGGAATCACGTTAAAAGCTTTCTAGCTTTTTTGCCAAAACGATTCCACGTTTCCTCTTGGCTGCTGTCCGTATGTCTATTCTTTTGTTTCTCTCTCTCTCTCTCTCTCTCTCTCTCTTCTTCTTCTTCTTCCTCTTTCTTTCCTTATCGTCATTCTACCCTTTTGCTTTCCATCCACTCTTTCACTCTTATCCATCACTTTAATCTTCTATAGTCCAACATTTTCTCCGTGAAAAGTGCTAGCATGAGCGCAACGAAAGGGATAGTGAAAGAAGAGTAAACGGATGAAACAGAAAGAAGCACCGTGGTAGTAAATTTCACCGCAGTTCATGAAGAGTGCCCGCAACCGTTAACGGTAACACATCGAAATGCTCTCTCGTTCTTTTCGTATAGTGCAACAAGAACTAACAGGACGTAGATAAGCGAGAGGAAGGGCTAGAATTCTCGGATAAAAAGGATTAATTACTCTCTTCATCGTTATCCCTTTTTACGGGAAAAAGCCGATACAACGGCTCATTATCAGAGACTTTAGGTAAAGAACGAGCACAAATTGAGGTGAGATCGATGGAAAGAAATATTGTCGCTCATATCGCACACATCCGAGAGGAAATACGTTAACGATCCGTGCTTGATATAGTCTTCTATAAATTTAAAAATTTTTAGCTCGCACATACGGATGTTAACTGCCTTGAATATGGAGAAAGTGTGAGAAATGTGAATTAGATACAATACATTTCCATATTAATACAGTCATTCATTCCGTTACAATAAATATGATATTATTTATGCTCTAGCTTAATTTACTTTGAAAATATGAAATTATATCATTTACTTTTAATATTTAATTTAAATATTTTTAGATAAATGTACATTTGTATTTTTAAATACATATTGACACAAATTTACCTAAAAGTGATAGAGTAATATATCCTACATGTAACACACATCATGTATTGATAAAATCCAACCTCTCTCTTAATATTAAGTTTTCGCGTTTTGTATCTATAATCTCTTCGGAGATCGAAATTAGCGCCTGCAGACTATCGATCGCCTATTGTAAAACATCGGGACATGAATTCTTACCACGATGCGTGTGATGGCTCTGAGATCACGTGGCGAAAGTGAATTTTGGAATTTTTCCGATTCATAATCAAACAAAACGGCAAAAACGTAAACTAAAAATCCTAACAATCGTTGCTGTAGCTGGTCAAATTTTTATCATGTTTATTTGCGAACTTACTGGCCAGGATGAGCCGATCGATGCGCATAAGCGTCACGGAGTCTTTTATGTTGCAGAGAGAGAATCATTATAGATGCCGATTACTGCTAGTAGTCGACTCGGATGACACATTTACGAGCGAAATAAAAGTCTGACAATAGGAGACAGAAGATTGCAATGGGGGGAAAGGAGGAGAGGTTCAATGACATAGTGCGTTGGCAAATAAATCAAGCCTGTAGAATAATGTCTCGTAGACAAAACGTCGTTACAGAAAAAAATCATTATAAATATGCATTGAGATAATTGAGATCGTGAAAATGAGTGTACTAATGACTAAGATAATGTACATTTTTAGATGAGTAAAAGTAGGCTCTCTTAGTAGAACGTATTTTCAATATGCGAAATGATTTTTTTCAATTTAAAAATTAATCAGTTATTTAATTAAATTTTTTTATCTTCTTTATATGTTCATGTTTTCGATATTGATAATTACTGATTTTTATCTTTTCAGAACGGTGGTTGGGGAGAATGGTCACCATGGTCGAAGTGGTCGACATGTACAAGGTAAGACATTAATTATAAAACGATGTCAAATGAAATTTATTGAGACACATCTTTAAATTAATTGTAAAGTATGCCTCAATAAATTTCATTTTAATTACGATTATAAACTTTCTTTAATTATTTGTCTCTTTACAACTAAATATGAGTTACGGAAATTCTCAAATGACATTTTTACATACTATAATTTCATGTTCAGTTCAAGAAGACATTATACAATAAAAAACATTTTATATGTGTGTTAAAGCTAGTTTTTATTACAATTTTTGAATTTTTAACATGTTTGAGTATTAATATAATATAATGTGATTATATTATATGAATATTTTATGTTAAATTGATATTTAACATTTTTTTAGTATTAAAGTAACACATTTGAGAATAAGTGAACAAAATAACATAAAAATAATAGTTTCGAAATTCTGAGATAAATTCTGAGATTAATAAATAAAAGATGAAAGATATGTTAATTTAACACATGAATGTTAATTTTACTAAAGAAATACACGTACTTCCACAATTTGTTTTCAAATTATATCAAAGTATTACATTTTTGTATTCATTTTTACATAATGTTACTTTCTAATATTCGTCTTGTGTTAAATTAATACAAAAATTTGAGAGAACCGTTGCGGCCGTGTAAAATGTTTTAAATTTAATATAAATTTTTCAACTGTATAAATAAATGATTCTCATTTAAGAATTTCCATCTCACTATCCAATATTTGCTTCATGATAACATGTCTTGTAGTAATATGCATATACGAGACAAAAGTTTTTATTTCTCGATGAAGAAATCATATTCCAGAATAAACTTTACACGGAGAATAGCATCCGGCGCACACATATTGTTCGATAGTCATGCGACAAAAGGGTGATCTTGGCGGTGGCCTCGACTCCTCCGCATGCAAGGCATGATCCAATCCCCGCGATTTCTCATCGCCTGTTTCGTGCGGTTCTAATATTGAGTCCTACTGGTAACACAACCAGAATGTTGAGCGTTCCGGAAACTCATTTTGGCGGCCACTACCGGCAATAAGTTTGTTCTCGACTCACCCCGCTCGTTTTTCAGTTATACAGAAGTGGCCAGAACTAGGAGACGTAGCAATTTATGGCACTTACAACTTGCGAACTGCACTTGGGTCGAGAAAGCTTATTGTGTGATCTACAGCACTCTACTTATTGATGTTTCTACCAACTGCACGTACCTTCGTGCTTTCGTCTCTATTACAATTTCCGATCTCGCCAAATTAATAAGATGTTTAATAATAATAATTATGGATTGCGACTGATGAATATGTCGCGATGAGTTTATTTATTATTAGAGGAAACTATAATAGAATATCGGGTAATGAGAGGCATCAACACAGCGCGGAAATTGACGCACAATAAATTATCAAATAATGTTTACATAATATATAAATATACAATGATTGTATCACTTTATGTAGACGTTTTCGATTTCTTTTCAAACCATCTTCAACAAATTCGTAGATATTTTTCATAGATGTCTTGACAAAATATTGCGACAATGTTGAAATTAAATTCTATGTGAGACTGAGAATGAGCATATCCCTACTATCTGGTTGGGAGTTGCCGAAATTTGTGTCCTCGTTGGTTAGCCAAATAACTAACCTCCGTATCAATAGATCAGTTATTCCAAACATGGGAAGTCAAATTATAAAAAGGAACGATAACAAGAAATAAAAGACTTAGTTTTTACATTGAGTATATGAAATATAAAATTACGTTATATAGAGAAAAAATAATATAAATAAAATTAATTTAGGAAATTACAAGCATTTAAAATGACGTAATATTATCAATAATATAGTTCATCATTATTATTTAAACTATGCAATTTGCAAAAGGAAATCGTAAGAATTTTATTTTCGCATTCGTAGAAGTTTTTAGTTGATTTGGTATAGAAACAAGCCATAAATACACGAATTATAAGTTTGTACTTCTTTAATTAGCTAAAATTATGATTTTATTAGTATTAATAAAGTGCAATAGTTAGTTTCTGAAAAATAAGGGGGTGTCATTTTAGAAGACCCATGTCACTAGGCGACTTTCTTCTACAGATGATAATACCTCCACAATAAAAAAAATCCACAATAATATCACAACAAAATCATGATCAAATGCAAATGTCTGTGATATCTTTTGACATCGTTTACACACCCGTGATAAAAGTTGCACCACTGCTATAATATACAGGGTGTCCTATCTAACTCGACTATTTGAACCTCCCTTGGTTTACCTCGCTTGGTTTTTATGACAGGAAAAAATGTTCCAGATGAAAGTGGATGGTTCCAGATGAAAAGAAAATACATAGTTTTAAAAAAATATATATGCAAAATGAATAATGTTTTAAATAAACAACTATGTGTTTTCTTTCCACCAATTGATTCATCTCATTATTCTGTTTATAAAAGTATTAAGGTACAGTTATCAAAAAATTAAAAATAATAGTTTACAAGTTATTTAACGTTTTATATCAATATATGTAGAATAAAGTATAAAATATCTCATAGATTATTGATATTTTGATATTACTACCTTAATACTTCTAAATGCAGAGTATTTAAAAGAATCATGTTAAGGTAAAACCACTAGATGTGAAGTAAGTACTAATTCCAGATCACTTTTTATATTTAAATAATTATAATATTTTTTATTAAAATGGTATATATCACAAGATTCTTTGTTTTATTACTTTCAAGTGTCAATTGAATTTAATTTATTAGAAATAGTACTACACATTTTATTGATGTCATTAACTTACATTAAATGTGCGTGATTAACTAACATATTTTTAAAAGTTCATTCAAAGTATGAAGTCATAAGACTAGCCTTGTGCTTTTATAGTAGATAGTAAATAGCATTAGTTTTTATGGAAAAAAATCAATGTTATGCTCAATGAAATCAAATGTGTCCGCCAGATCAATGTGTTGTTTAATCATTATGTTATAACAATACTTTTATTATATAAATTTATTATAAAAACTTGTCAAATTTTATAAATGATGCCATCTCGAAAAGATTTATTTGTTTTAAAATATCAAAATAAGATATAAAATAGGAGAAGCTCGAGCAAAATGAACACCCTGAATAAAGTGAATACCTTTTATTTTCGCTTATCTATCTGAAATTGCGCTATGAGCTCTAGCAGTTGAAGGAATGATCAGTGACACTACGAAAATATTAAACGACATATGATTGCGTTCGTTTGTTTAATAGAAACATATAAAAAATTGAGTTTTCTTGTGATTTTTTCTTAAATACATAGTTTAATTATTATCTGTAATTGTTCCTTAATCAGTATGAATAATTTTTTTATAAGAATTCTGTCTTTAAACGTGTATTTGATGTTAAAATTTTTCACTTGGTACTTCAACTTATTCTAATCTTTTTAAATTTGCATCAGGTAAGGCAAAGCAGATGATCCTCTTTATACTTGGTATATAATTACAACGAAAATTATGGGAATACGGAGGGACAGACGACTTTTCGAGTGTACGAAAGGCGTGTTTATTTACACCTTATTTTTATTTATTTCTTGCCACAATGCAATACGATAATTTGTTTATGACTAATTCAGTGCAATCATTGCATCAAATAAGCTTAAGGCTGCACTACATATATAAAAGATTTAATAGCTACTTTTGTGATTTAATAGCTACGATTGCCAAGACTGGTTCTAGTTTTTTGAATTTCATTTGCGTTGCTCAAATGATCCATTCGCTTTATCCAGGGCAAAGCGGATGCTTCTTTTTTTATGTTTTAACTAAAACGATATATTAATGTTCAAGTTTTTAATTTTTAAAACTTTATTTTAAAGTTAAGTTAGTCCCTTAAGAGAATAAAAATTGTTTCTGATCTCAATTTTAATTGTGTCATTTTTTCTTCTCAACTTTAACACGTCTGCGCTGTCCGAGCTTCCCCTACATGTCTATACGCAAAAAGTATTACTATTCACAATTTAACTGTCTTTTATTATTAAACGTTTAATTTTCATCATCATTAATTTTTAATTGTCACTAATTTAAGATAAACTTAAATGTATTAAAATTGTATTATCCACAATTAGATCCTAGAGCTAGATGTGGCTCATAAATTATAATTTCATTTTATATATATATATATATATATATATATAAAACATATATATATATATATATAAAATGATATGCATTCGCAAATCATTTTTATTATCCTTATGGGAACACCACTAAAAAGGATAAGACATTTGATGAATTGATCCGCAATTAGTACATGGGGTCTAATTGTGAATAATTGTCATTTGTTCAAATATACTTTATTCAATATATTACTTTATTCAATATATATACTTTAATTCAAACTAAAATATATAAAACGATAATGAAATGGAACAAAATCATTCATAATGTAATTTTTATGATCAATGGCTATTAAATATTTTATTAATTATTGTTCTGGATAAAAATATGAAACTTTTTTTAAAGAGTGATCCACATTTAATGGTTTTTACTCTACACGGAAAAAAAATGTTTGGTTAAATTAATTGGAATTCTGGTGGAAAATGAATGATTCAGAATTTTGGTTAAATCTACTAGATTTTTTATTAAATCTACTAAATATTGGTTATTTCATATAGAAATTTAATAAATTTAACCAGAAATCTTCTAGCTTTAACTAGAATTCTGGATTGTTCATTTTCCACCAGAATTCTAGTTAATTTGACCAAATATTTTTTTCTGTGTATGTAAAATATTACACAATTTTATTAAAAAAAAGTTGAGATGACCTTTATATTTTTTTGGTGCCTCCATCTATAAGAAAAAAACTTGATCAAAATTCCTCTTGAAACTATTCCACTTTTATCTGAAACATTTTTTCCTTCATAAAAACCAAACGGAATATTTCATATCGAGTTAGGTGGGACACCCTGTATACCAGATCAAGATAATGTATTGTTATGCCAACTTTTGATAATTTCACAATAACATTGCAATTTATCCGCGAATATTGTGAGTATATTGTAGAAGAGTATGATGACACCTTTTTGTAGGAATATCGTCTATGGGAACTGTACCTATGTCATAACATCGTCTTTACGTAATTCAATTAGTGCTGCAAAATTAATAGAGTTGAGTAATAGAGCATAGGCTCATTGTGCATCGTGCATATTATTTAAAGACGATTTAAAAATAAACTCATCCGTAATATTATTTACGTAATTACAAAGCTTCGTAATTGGGATTAATCTGTACGCAATGTAATGTATGCTACGTGTTATTATTCCAATTAACTAATTGTTTGTGCGTCGGTTATTGTTCAAAGCAGATAATTACTATCCGTGTAGAATAATGCAATCGATACCGACTTTTCTAAAATTGGAACCAAGTCGTAATCAATTCAATCATGTCCATTTAATATATAACGATGATTCCTATAAATAGTCAGCTAATGCAATGTTTATTTCAACGCAAAAGATTTGTACATATATAGCTAAAAATTGAGAGAAAGAGAGAGAGAGGGAGAGAGAGAGAGAGAGAGAGAGAGAGAGAGAGAGAGAGAGAGTAGATATAACTAGAATATAAATTATTTCATAACTATTGATATTATTTGTGGATATTAAGACGCTATATTAAGACTGCTAAAATTAATATGCATTCATTTCTCCATATTTGATTAACTTCATTAACGGTCATTTTTTTATTAGTTTTATTTTCTCTTATTTCTCAAGTCATGTCACTTCTAAAAATTTCCCGACATTTTAATGCTTCTTTTATAATTATATTTGAAGAATCTCTATTTGCAGAATCTCTCTTACGAGAAAAATATCTAAAAAAGATAATTTTTTACGAAGAATATCTATGCAATACGTCTTCTCAAGCTTTATACATTACGATACAAAAATGATATTTTAGTCGCGATCAAATTAAAGATCTAATAAAAAATAAAAATACTATAATAATTCACAAAAATCTCGATTTTAGTCGAAATTTAATGTTATTTAAGTAGACGGCTTATATCTGCAGATCATAATCAATAAGAACACTTTATATCATAAATAATATTTTCATTTAAATATGCGAATGTATTTTGCACTCTCTTGAGTAAAGGAGCCAACTCATACTTGTTGAGGTAACGCAATTTCCAGCGAATAAAGATCGCTCATGAAATTAGCGTGAAGTAGTAAATTGAATTAACTAACTGCGTCGCGCAACGGCACGCGGTGGTGAAATGCAATTAAACTCTTGACGATTTCAACGCGCCTTGATTATGAAAAGTTCGTTGAATGCCTAGGAAAGACATCTTGCCGAAATGCATTCAAAAAAGTCATTATTCTTAATTTCTTAATAAATTTCTTAATAAATTTCCTTTTTGCTCTTTTAGGACGTGCGGTGGCGGAATCTCGCGACAACAGCGTCGATGCAGGCGTAATAGACCGTGCAAGGGGAAGATCTGGACTACTAGATATAAAATTTGCAATCCGGAGGTAAGTATTATCACGTTTAATTTGCCTGATTGTACTTATCTTGTTTCGTGTAGAAGGTAGTTATTACACAAGGGATAGATCACTTATGATTAATATATATTTCTGGAATGACAAAGGGCAAGATGAATAAATAAATAAAATAAATAAATATATAACAGGGTTACTAAAAAAAAAAGTTTTAAACATATTTTGAACATGCTTATAATCGTTTAAATATGTTTTTTATAATACTGTTTAAATTTTTTTTTAATACTGTTTGAAACATTAAAAATATGTTCAAAAAGAAATATTTTATTCTTAAAAAAAAACATTAATCTTTGTCAATAATATAATGTATAATGTATAATGTATGAATAAAAAAAGTATATTATTTGTAATATTTCTAAATCTATCTATTATACAGATGCAGTTCATAACATTTTTGTAGAATCTTTACTTAGTAACATATAACTTTTATTTATCTAATATTAGATAAATAAATTCCTTTAAAAAATTTTTGAGGGGATTTCCTATATATTAGAAGGTCAAAATATTCAATTTTTTTTCATAAATCGATAGTATAACTCTTCGAGATATATCCCTAAAATTTTAGAGCGAAATTTGAAATCCTTTGATATAAATTCGGCGCTTGTATATACAGGCTCTATATACAGGGTATATATACATCGAAAACTTTTTTTATTTTTTACATTTTCTTCAATTTTGTGCATACGATTGAGAAAGTATAAAATATTTGTCTGATCAACTTCTTTCAGGGTTCATTCTTTAGCTAATAGTCAACCATCCTATGTTAAACCTAAAAAATTATATAAAAATCAACATTAACAATTTTTTTTTGGATAAACAAACGAGGAGGTAACCACTTAATGAAATCATGGGACAGGATCCCTGAAATCATTATGAAATCTCTATATAATTGTTTTGCAATCAGCGATAATCATGAAATCAGATGAAATCTACATGCGAATCATCAGAAATCAATTTGAAATGATATGTAATCAATAGAAATTTTAAATTTTCATTGCAAATGAAAGCAAAACGCAGTAATTGGTACGCAGATTTAATAAAATAAAACAAATTATGACAAATTCTTAGATGTATTAAAAAAAATTAGAAACAAAAATATATATTCAAATTGTATTAAAATTCAAATGTTTCGGCCAAGCATCCTCAGCGAAATACCAGAAATTAGATATGAAGATTTCCTTACACATCACCATAACAGAAATGCAAGGAAATCTTTATGTTTTAATTTAATTTTTGCGCACCACTTACTGCGCCTTACTCTCATTTGTCTTGAAATTTAAACAATTTTTTTAAAAATTTGAGAGTTATTACTAAAATTCTTATCAATAGAAATGATTTTTTATTAATCACTAGAAATTATCATAAAATTTGTGATGAAATCATGTATAATCATGAAGTTTGATAAAATCAGTATGAATAATTATTCTAAGATAGCAAAACGTAAACAATATATGCGATGTTTTATACACAGGTGATGCAATATATATTCGGTTGCGTTCGTTTTTTGTACATATAGAACTCTAGAGATGCGTTCCAAACTTGTGCATCAAACGCATAGAATAGTCCCAAAACGCAATAGATGTAATAAGCTTTGAATCATAAGATATCATATTAGTCAATCACAATCGAGTGTAAGGAGAATAATCAACTATGATTGATTGATTTTTTATGGTTTAAGGCTTATTACACCTAGAGTGCGTTTACTTTTTATGCTCACGCGCTGTAAGCTTGATTCGATTCTTTTTTCTCAAGTAGCAAGTAAAGATAGAATGCGCGTGAGCGTAAAAAGTAAACGTATTATGGAACTGTTTGAGACTTATGCACACAAGCGCGACTGCGTACATACACATGACTCGACGCTTAGGTCTGCCGCAGACAAAATTTCTGTAACAATAATCTTAAGACGTGAACTTAAGCCGATAAGCCAATCAGGATATTGCTTTAGATTTACGTATTCTAACGGAAATAGAAATAACAATACTTATCCATAAGGCGAGTTTCAACCGGTAGAAATTCGCCTTATTGCGAGATTATGGATAAGTTTATTGTTATTTCTATTTCCGTTAGATTATGTAGACCTAAAGCAATAGCCTGATTGGCTCATCGGCTTAAGTTTACGTCTTACAGTCACTGTTGCGGAATTTTGTGTGCAGCTTTTACGCACAATATGCGGTAACCTCCGCTGTTTTAGTCAGCAAATATAATTGAGTAGTAAGCTTTAAGCCTTAAGAAATTGATCAATCATAGTCAAATGTGAAAAGAATAATCGACTATGATTCGCCAATTCCTTAAGGCTTATTACTCTATTGTGTTTGTGGGATTATGGCATAGACATAGTCTAGCTAGAGCATTGCCATATGCCAGACAAATGACATGGCTAACGCGTGCGAGGAGGAAACAGTTAGATTTTTCGTTCTTTTTCTACCGGTAGAAACGTTAGAAAGAGAATGAAAAATCTAATTGTGTTCTCTCTTTCTCGCAAGTGTCAGTCATCTCTTGAAGTGCGTTCTGTTTCACGTATGATGCACATATGTATCATTTTATCTCTATTGTTCACTAAATATTAAAAAAGGATAAATGATATATCATGCATAATCATGTATAATCATATGAAATCATTTGTAATCAGATGAAATCATATAAAATTAAATGAAATCATGTAATTTGTGGGACAACATTTCAGCTAGTGATTATCCCCTTGGTTGCTATCTAATGAAAATCATAATTTTTTTCTTCAAAATCACACAAAATTTATATAGATTTTAAAAAATTTTTTAGGATGATATTTTACAAATTAAAAATCTTTTTTTTATTTTTTTGTTCAATTACAAGAGCAAGAATTACAGCCATTAGGATGTATACAAAATTGATATGTTGGTGTCTTGGCGAATCGTCACTTAATGTTTGTTTTTTTATTTAGAATATTTTTTTCACATAAAAATTTGTACGTACTCTACAATAATTATATTAAAACATGCAAAAAGTTTGAAATCGATACATATTAATCTTTTTTATGAAAAAGAATTATGAAAAGATCACCTAGTTTTCGGTCTCTTAATGTAGAAGACCCTCTTAAATTATAATTATTATTAATACGGCAAAGCGAAGCTAGTTGTGGTGGAATAAACTGTTGTAACTTTCACAACTGTTGTTTATATGTACTGTTGTTTGTATATATAATATTTATGTTTATTCTATTTCACATTTTTAGTAGATACACAGAAAATAGTGATTTTATTTTCTCCAATTTTTTCTTGCAAATTAATATTTTTTGTTTACTTTTATTTTATTAAAATAATAGAAGATTAAAAAATTTATTATATTTACGATGAATATCAATATACATACTTCTATTGTTTGAAAGTTTAATATATTTAGTAATAATTAACATAAAATATAATTGTTCGTTACAATCTGCTCCATACGGTAGATTATGTTACGTATTTTTTTGTTATTTTTATTAATATGATGTGAATTATATAAATTACAATATTAAATAAATTACAATATTAAATAAAATATATAACAATATTAAATAACATATAATTGATATAGATTTAGATAGCTTTTAATAAATCTGTTTGCGAAAACTTATCCAATTTACTACATTACTACTAATTGACTACAAAACAATTATTTTAAAAAAGTGTAACAACTCTCTCTACTCTCTCCTATCACGCGAAAGACAAATTCTCCTTAGTTTCGTTGTATCTTTTTTATATACAAATCTTGTTCATGTCCAAATTTGGTTTAAAATAAAGAATTAGCCAATTAGTATATACTATACATAAAATGCTAAATTAAAAAAGTACTTTCAAATAAAGCTGAGCAATTATATTTTAAAAATAAGCTGTTTTTTATCACATAAATATAATTTTTAACTACAACATATAATTTTTAAATACAACAAAAGAAAAAAAATAGTGATAAAATATTTTATTTAGCGCAATTATGAATGTGTGGAAATAACAGAAGATTGACAAATATAAATAAATGCTAACAACGAGATTAATTACTTTCTTAAATTAGAAATTTTCGCAGGTAGCTGATAATTTTGTAAATAAATAAAAAATTCTTGTTTTGTCGCGGCACAGAAAATATAACAGAAATATATAAGGAAAACAGAATTTCGCTTTATACGTATTAATGCATTTAAAGCAAATGTTACCAAGCAATGATGTGGCAAACCGTTATTGATTTTCAGTTATGCAGATGTATAGGATATATCTTAGATCTATCTATTCTTTTATATAGGGATTCCTTTACGTGCATGTTGAAGCACAAGCGCACAACCACAACTTTATCTAAAATTCAAAATGACATATCTACATAATAAAACATTGACCTAATAATCGCGCGTGTATGTTAGAATATACATATAAATACGTTAATTTATAGCTTCAGACATTTTCGCGTATTAATTGCGTTCAATCGCGTTATGTTTAACAATGACATTGCTATTTTACACTTATTACGAGTGATTACTGAAAATCATGGAGAGGCACACCGTTCACAGCTGCGACGATGAGCAATAATGCAAACGGATCGCGCCACAATTACACAAATTAAATGACATTTATTCGCAAATTGTTCTTAAATATTTCAGTACACACCGAACATCCGTCAATGTTATACCAACCGAGATGTAAATTGGATACCTGATGAATTCGATATTGGTGCATAACAGCCGGCAGCATTTCTCGTGTATATGTACAAGCACGTTCTGCATCGCGGCTAAAACCAATACGCACGCTCTGCAGTTATCCGAGGTACCTCCCTCGATATTACGGTAGATGCAGGTGACCCGACCTATATTTGTATCTGGGGCAAGTTTCGAAGAGAATGAAGCTATATGTATTAAACAGCTCCACTTCAACGTGGTCTTGCCCGATCGATATTCATCCTGTTTCGATTCTTCGTTATTCTCAATTCCATTTAACTTGAACGGATTATAAAGAGAAGCGTGAAGAATCGATATTAGTCTTAGTCACAAAAATCAGCTAACTTAAATCAAGAAGTTTAACGACTTATCATTATTAATTCGCGAGAAAGCAATTACGCGCTCATAATCGGGTAACTATATTTGCGTGTCTGTTAATAGCTTCATTGTAAATTTTATATTATTTAGTAGTTTCATATTTTCATGTGTGCATCGTTCGTTTTCGTGTCATTTTTATTGTTTAATATTTTTCGTTAGAAAATATGACTATTCGCATACGCACATTTTTACACGTACATTACTTTTAACTCAAGATAATTTGCCTTTTCATTTGAACTTAAATTGACATAGTAAATTGAAAGAAATAAACAAGGGAAAAGGTTTCCACTGTCCTTACAAGCAGATTCTTGTGCAAAAAGCGATTTTTAAGATTAAAGAAGAAGGATCAATAAGATGAGTTTTTGGATCTATCATCGATCAGCCTCAAAGTGTGTCGTTTTATTTCTCTATCCAAGGCTCATAACGCCCTCAAATGATTTTTTTCAAACATGATTTGATTTGGAGGAATAATTATTTTTAAGTCCCATTTTATATGGGTTTTTGTACTTTAGAGTAATCAAGATACATTTCATACTCTAAATATTGTTTGTGCAAGATCAAACTTCCCTAAAAAGCATGTATATATATATGCACAGAACCATCATTTTTTGTGAGGTACTTGATCTTCAAAGAAACGCTTATTTTTTACAATTTCTTTTACGTTAACTCTAAAATATAATATTTTACTTTATAAGCTTTGTCAGCAATAATTTCCACAAAATAAATGAACTTGAAAATGCATAAAATACAGAAAAACTAATGAGGAATAGATATGATATATAAGCCTTCAATATAATTATTACGCAATTTAAAGATATTTATTTTAAGATTTTTCGGAGACAATCTCTTTTACAATAAAATCTGTGGAAAAAATTAATCAAACGAACTTAAAAAAAATATGTTTTTGAGAACGAGCAGAATTCTTGAATAAAATAAATAAATAATGATCAATAAAAGTGTGATTTTAGACAGATTTTCCGTTTGGGATTCATACGATTCCAAGATATTTCGGGATTTTCTTTTCAATTTAGAAGGGGATAATCCTTTCAATATAGAAACAGAAAAAATGAATCAAACGAATTCAAAGAAACATGTTTTTAAGAACAAGTAGAATTCTTATTATAATGATATTATAAGGATAATGTAAATAATAACACAAGATCACAAAATAAAAAAAGCATTGTTCCGGAAGGAAGACCAATTGCTTCCTACATACATATTCTGACGTGCTGAGACAGAATTTGTTTCCCGAAAATTCGTATCTCGTCACATTTATGAGATACACGTAGTAAGATCCAAAATCACACAATTCACATCGCAAATAAAATAACGCAGATGATAAATTCTTATCTATGTAGAACCACATCATGAACAATAAACCAACCAAATCAAATTACTTGAACCCTCAATCCCTAAATTTTAAACCCATACACTTCAAACTCATATATTCTTGAAGACAAAATCTTGAAATGATCCGGTCAGTGAAGGCAAAATCTCGAAATGATCCGGTCAATGAAGGCAAGATCTTGAAATGATCCGGCCAATGAAGACAAGATTTCAAAATGATCCGGACAGTGTAGTTTTATGGTTAAGAAGTAGCAGATACTAGCAGATACAGATTAATAATAAAATTAGAAGTAACTTAATGAAACAACGTCTAATCTCTCAAATATCTAAGAAAACGCGAAAATATTTTATCTCAAGAATAAGAAAAGCTTCACATAGCTCGAACTAAACTTCACATAGCTGGAACAAGAATGAAACGGAAACGCTGAAATCATCGAGAATAAACACAAAAACAATTGAACGGAGCGCAGACACAGGACTGTCACAGGTGACAGTCTTTTGTTTTCTATTTTACAAATTTTAATTGACTTTACCTTTCTTCTCCTGTTTTTTTTAAATAAATTTACTAAAAAACAGGATTATATTCTTTAGGATCACAGACATAAAAGAAATTGTAAAAAATAAGCCTCCTTTTGAACATCAAGTATTCTGGAAAATGGCTCTGATATATGTATAGTGCATATATATGTGCAGTTTTTAGGTTTTCAAGTTTGATCTTATGCAAATAATATTTAGAATATGAAACGCATCTTGATTTGCTCTAAAGTACAAAAACCTGTAAAATGGAAACTTAAAAATGATTATTCCTCCGGATCAAATTATTTTTGAAAAAAAACCAAGGCGTTATAGGGCCGTCTTGGACAGAAAAATAAAACGACACACTTTGAGACTAATCGACGATGAGCCTAAAAATCCATCTTATTAACTCTTCTCCTTTCATGATTTTTTTAAAGGAAAACTATCAAACATATAATTTTAAGTACGCATATACATTTATTTATGTTTTAACTATATATATGAATGTTTAAAAATTTCTAAACTATAAAATATTGTGACAAAATTATGAACTGTTATGCGTATTTTTGTCTTCAAATTATATAGTAATTAGGAGGATTTCTATCCCCCCCCCTCGTCTAAAATAAATAAATCACTACAATTTTTAGTTTAAACGTGAATATTACCCGTATTAGAATCAAATTAATATCTTTAGAATTTTTTTTAATAAGAAAGAGAGCAAGAGTTTTGATTTATAATTTTAACTCTTACAATTAGTATTATGATTGGGTCATTCGTCCCGCGAATTTTTTTTCTTTGAAATACTAGAAGCATTATTTTGAAATATTACTTTAAAATACTTGATTAAATACTTGATTAAATGGTTTTTATCCTTTCCTTTTTTCTTAATACACAAATACTTTTTAAAAATATTAAAATATATATAGGAATCATTTAATAAATTTTATTGTAAAAGTAATGAAAATTAATTCGAGACGATTCTTTGTACGTAGTAACAGATCGGAAAATTATCGCGTGTGTACTAAAGATTAAGAATATTGAGCTTAAAAGTTTTCAAAAAAAATTTATACATGTAATTTAAAGATACATATTTTAGGAATAAATATGTACACACACAATATGTCACAATCTAAATTAACTTTCTACGTTTAATAGCTTTTTAAAAAAAAGAAATATAAAATTTACCTTGAAAATCGCTTTTGTAGATCAGAACCCTCCCTTAGTCTATTTAACCCCAGATGAAATGACGAGTGTCTTTCGTATTGCTAGAAATTTCGAATAAATCAAACGTCATTCGTGATGCCAAAATCGATTAGAGATAGTATCGACTTCATTCTATGTGTGACCATGACGTGGTAATACAGTGATGTTTCTTCCTGCGAGTCATTTCGCGATACTGCTGTTCTATGTATTAGTTTCCGCGTCACGTATCAATCTATTGCTGGAACGATTCAATAATACTTATATACAGCTAGATATATGTACAAATAATATTAAAATTATTTTCAATAGAATTTTCTTGTAGCATAAAAGAAATCAAAATATAAATTAGAATATTTCTAATCGATTTGCTGTGCTGAAATAAATCGCGTCAAAAATCGTGTCTGCGCAGTTCCATACCATTACACAGAATCGCTCTGTGTATTAAAGTTCCAGATTCATCAGAGAACGATTAGCGATGCCATTTTTCAGACCGATTAACACGCTTGTCGCATTAACGCGACGACGCTCGACCCAAATTGATGTCGTTAACCGACTTGCTCAGCATAATGGCGTGGATCTCTCGAGAAATCGCGTATACCGAATTTCCGTAAAATCGTAAAAGTTCAAAGCACCGTCGGCCCTAGATGGAGAACGCCTTTGTCGCTGTGCGGCCGCACGACCAACGCGATGACATTCCGCCCGCGGGGATGTTCATATGGCGCTTGGCTTATGCACGAGAAAATGCATTCGCCTATCCTCGGTACATGCGTATACATGCACGATGCAACAAAGATATCAGTGGTCGTCTACAAAGCGACGTCAATCTTGTCGAGATACCCTATCGTCATCCCCGTCTCTTCCCATCGAGCGTTCTCACCTTTCTGCAGCTTACACCGTTCGCATACGTAACGCGTAATATCTTTTCACTTAACCAGATCGAAACGTTTTATTGTCTCTCGTCAACGGCGACTGCACTCGCAGACATACATTTTCGGACAATGCAAATGTGAAGATAATTGTATGTATCGTTACTGCAGTGTTCTACGGCTGCATTATATTATATTTAGTCCAATGCAAACATGTACAACCGCTAATTCTTTTTATCGTTTTATCGTTTTTTTGTTACATTAACGTTCTCAAAAACTAATCAAAAAAGAGCAATTAATGATACTTCTGCTGTACAGTTCAATAGAAAAATTTCTGTTAAATTTAATACATTTCATGTGTTCCAAAATGACACAACAACACAAATTTTTATTAATATATGAAGTAAATAAATAAATTGAGTAAAATTTCCTGTTTTAAAGATGATCATTTTATCATCAATAATAATTACTTATCATGCTTTAATTTGTGATAAGGTAATAAAGTATTACAATTTCCAATACAATACTGAACAAAATAAGATTTTTATTTGAATCCATTTCTCGAAATTTACATTTGATCTTTTTATTTTAGTACTCTTTAATACCCTTACACAATAAAATTAGAATTATCACATTTAATTCTCGAAAATCTTCAAGTTGTTTTCTTCACAATTGAACCATGTTCAAATTATACTTTACTCTATTACATTCTACAGCTTTAATTTAAAACTATGTTTCAAGATCATTAAATAATTGGTGCACAATTTGTTTGAACTGAAAATTGTAAAAATTCAAAATTGTTAGGCATCACTTCGAATAATCTTCTTTGCTCATTTAAATTGTTAACAAAATGAATATGTTACAATAGTAGTTACAATAGTACAAATATCATATAAAAAATTAATATAAAAAAGTAACACTTTGACTTAGAAGCAAATTTTTTCATTAAAACTAACATTTACGATATGTTAAATTAACATATTTATTTATCTTAGAATTTATATTTTAAAACTATTTCAGTTTTTATGTTGGTTATTAAAATTTATGTTGGTATTTATTTATAAATTGTATTATTTTAATACTAAGACAAAATGTTTTAAAGTAGTTCTTTAGTAAATCGAATTACCACAGAAATGTCTAATTTTTTAATATAATAAAGTTGAAGTACCAAAATTGACGTGAGACGCTTCTTTCGACTGACTGCACACAAATCTTATCATAGACTTTTCTCAAAAACGAGATTATAATAGTTCAAAAAATTACGATTTTAATGGTCACAAAAAAGTATAGGTTAACGACCATTCTGGAAAGATATTTACGTACATAAACTTGCATATAAATTTAATCTAGAAAAGTACATAATCTCATCCTGTTTTCGTTCGAAGATGCAGCTCTTTTGATTTACTATCATATGTTCCACTAAATACTATTCCATTAAAATATATACGTAGTTTTAATATTTTATTCAAATTATGCAGATATAATTTTGGATGGACTCTGGTGAGGCACCCCAAATTTTCGTATTTTACTAGAGAACTGCCTTAAGTACCAATTTAATATAAAACATTAAAATAATATCAAATCAACACTCGGCTAAAAATTTAACACATGATTACAAAAATTGTAATACAAAATGTTTTTATTGTGTAACTCATTTTTACTGTATAATTCGTCTTATTATAAATATAACTGGACTTTCCAAGTAGATACGTTACATTAAGCTTTAATTATAGTTTAGCAGGCCTAGCTGATTTTACAATCAAATATCATCATATACCCAACACACACACACACACACACACACACACGCGCGCGCGCACAAAACATACCGATGATTACAATTATGCAGAAATTTATGGCGCGATACGCAATATTATCATGCACACATATGCATATCGTGTAATGATAAATACGTCGTGCGATATACTGCAAGACAAACTTGTTGACAAATTTGCATCTCCAGCTTTGCACAGGTATAAGAGCAGCTACGGAAGTGACGAAGGACGGGAAGAAAAACGCAAGTCCCGGCTTCGTCAGGTATTCCGTTCCGCACGATGAATGTTAGCGGCAGTAGTACGTTTGAGCAGATATTTCGCGAAATATTCTTTGCTTGCAGCATTAATCTTTTAGGATTATCTCTACGAAATGCGATAGCCTCATAATTTTCTTACGTTTTACATTGGCCTTCTGGATTTCTTGCATATGCAGCAATAACGAAGCATTTGCGAACTCTACATATTTGCATATATTTTTTATTATAATAAATGTAATATATATATATTCTTACACTGTATATATTTTTTATTAATATATATGTTGTTTCTCTTATTGACGGCACAAAAATTTAAAAATTTTTAAGAACATTTCTTGAATTTTTTTCACGCAAGATTTTTTCATTTAATTATCTTATATTTAATATCGATTCTTCCTTCCCGAATACTTATAGATGAAATTTATGTTACGAGAATGAGATTCCTTCCGATATATTCCTAAAATTTGTTGCATTTTTTTTCCTTCGTCAAAATGACATGGATTTTGTTCCTATCCATGAGGCATCTCTCATTCAGGCTGATGGACAATTTTCCGTGAGCCATAAGTGCTGCCTCGCTTCTGTGCTTTTTATGATGTCACATCCAATCGACGTCTATGATTGGTCAATAGCGCGACCCCCTGTATAAATGACCATCCCGTGATCCCGACAATTCTGATATTATCGGTGCCTTGCAGCTACTGCTATCGAAAAAGATTTGATTTATTATTACCAGTGGCAATTTTCCACTGCAAAAACAAAGAAACCTATACTTACAACGAAGAAACGTTTTGCTAGAAGAACATTTATAGAATTCAGATAGTTTGATGTTACATTATAATATACAAAAATGTATAAATCATCTTCTTTTCATAGCATTAAAAGGAAAATGTTAAAAAAGAACTAATTTTTGCTCAAAAAGACGTAAGTAAAAGAAATAGTGTTTTTTGGAAATTTTTACTTGCTAGGTACGATAAAATTATCGGAGAAGATTTAGAAAATATCTTGAAAATTGAGTAAGAATATTAAAATTTGGATGAATACATGTTTGTACTTAATTTTCAAGGTATTTCTCAAACGTTATAAACTTTTAATCGTATCTAAGAGATTAAAATTTACAAAAAAGACTATTTCTTTTTACAATATACAAAAATTAATAGATAATAAAAAGAATAGATAATAAAAGGACCGTCGAAATCAATGTGCAGATTCAATAAGAATTATTTTATTTTAGTTCAAACAAGGTGTTAAGTCATAATAATCGTTTAAATATCAAGTGACCATATGTTTCAATTCCCTATTTTGAACTATCATCAGTGAATCAATAAAGTGACAATTGTTCAAACAATACTGTAATTAACATTTACGCATCTTGTCTCAAAGTAAGTTCATCATACATTTGGTGTGATCCATTAAGCAAGAAACCAGTGTTCAAAAATTTCTTACTATTACCTATTTGTTATTACAGTTACAAAATCGGTTGACGATATCATATGAAACACAATTTATATCCGTTCGCAAGAGATAAAGTTAGTGTCAAATCATAATTAAAAATCGTAATGATTTTCATAAATTTTTTATAAATTTACATTGCATTCTAGATATAACTAATATATGCAAGATGTCCCAAAATAATCGCCAAATATTTCATGAGTAGGTAGAGCAAACTAAATTGAGTCGAAAAGTCGTCTATCATTTTATAATTTTCGCAATAGTTAACAAAATATTAATTATTAAAAATTCGAATATTTTCAATAACTTTTTACTCAAATTCTGTCAACTTTATAAAATACAGTAAAAAACAAATATTGTTTATTTTTTCTCTTCATAGAACTCTAAGAAATTTTTTGAATTTTTTATCAACTTTTTAATACTGTATTTATTTTATTTAATTATTTTTACCTAAGAAAATACAGTATTAAAAATTTTTTTTAAATTCTCAAAACTTTATGAGAAGAAAAACAATTTTTGTCTCTTGCAGTTTTTCTGTAAAGTTTATAGTATTTGAGTAAAAAAATTATTGAAAATCAATATTCAATGATTTTTAGTAATTAATATCTTGTTAATTATTGCGAAAATTGCAAAATGATAGAGGACTTTTCATTTTTCGATTCAATTTAGTCCGTTCTATCTACACGGTGTCAAAACTTATTGGACATTCTATATATATAAATTAATAAATACAATTAAATGATTGAAAATTAAATGTAAAAGTAAAACGTGTCACTACTGTTTGATGTCTAAAGTTGAAACTTATTCCTTTTTGGGCCAAGTCAGTTCTTTTTTAACATCTTCCTTTATTAATCTTTCGCAAAGTCTAGAATATATTTTTTAGTAAAAATTTTAATCTCGCTGCTTTTAACAGAATTATTTTTCTTTCAATTTAAAAAACATCTTTGTCATTCAAGAAATCTTTCACATATGTATAACCTCTAATGGATTTTTATTGGAAGTATAAACGAAATTTCGTTATGGAAATAATCGAAGGATAAACACAGTTACGTTATCAATCCCCCGTGTATTTCAAACTTTTATCGTGATTACGTATATACGACCACGCGACGATCGCGAGTAGTCATATTTGCATTACCAGCGCAATTTCAGATGTATCCGGTGATTTATCGTCGATAGATGGCAAAGTGGAACTTTTAAATCGATCGTTCGCAGGTCATTATTGTGACCCACTAGACGATTGGAGAAAATTGATAGGTTTCGTCACGGAACAAGTCC
>Ga0157364_1000263_pt1 | contig 30995 bp, 17 predicted proteins | sample AttsexASBM2_FD_111476 | JGI IMG/M metagenome (GOLD analysis project Ga0157364, IMG submission 111476) | Fungus gardens microbial communities from leaf cutter ant in Ribeirão Preto, State of São Paulo, Brazil - Atta sexdens ASBM2 | ecosystem: Host-associated > Fungi > Mycelium > Unclassified ...
TGTGTGTGTGTGTGTGTGTGTGTGTGTGTGTGTGTGTGTGTGTGTGTGTGTGTGTGTGAATTTTTCTAATGCGCTGCGAGAAGAGAAAGTAACAAAAAATAGAATTGCACAGAAAGAACGCTGTTATATTGAAGTATCCAGCTAAAAATTTAGCCAGATACAGATTTGAAAATAATTTCGTTCGAGTATTCAAATAATTATATGTATAGAACATTCAAGCTGGTAGCAATCAGCTACTCAGCTGACATCAATTAAAAGTAACGTAAGTTATACAATATCTATATCTGTAACTGTTATATGATGTTATATGATGCCATATATTATATTCAGGAGTATTTTTGGATAGTGCTAAGTTAAAAAGATAAAAATTAAAAGTTAAGTTAAAAAGTTAAAAAGTTAATTAATTTTAACTTAACTTAGTTACATTTTAGATTCTTAACTTTTTAACTTAATTTAGTTACATTTTATCAATAACTATTAATTTTTAATTTGAATTTTTTGAAATCAATTCTTAGATACAATGCGAGAGGCTAATGAGTATATAATTTAGTAATTTTATATTGTATAATCGTTACTTGTACAAAAATAATCAGATTCTTTAATAAATAAGCTGTAAGAAAGGAAAAATACAAAAAATTATGTAAAATAGTCAAACTTTTTCTTTTTTTTGGTTGTTCGTTCAAAAAAAAACTTTTTAAAATTTAACTTTTAACTACTTTTAATTACTTTTTTTATTAACTTAACTTTTAATTTAATTAATTTTATTATGGATTAATTTTATTTTTTAATTATGTTAAATTTTCAAGGTTATTTAATTAACTTAACTTTAATTTAACTTAGTTAAAAAAAAAGTTAACTTATCCAATCCTGATTATATTACATTTATATTGTTGAGTGCGAAATTATATCATATAAATATATTTCTTTTAGTTGCTATCGACTGAGTAGAATATAAAAATTTTGCAACATTGCTCATATTATGACTTTCCTACATATTATTAGTTTTGATGGTTCAACGAAATTATTTTCAAATTAATATCTATACTTAAAGTTTTAGATATTGCAGCAAAATTTTTCATTTTGAAAGTTTTATGGAAGATTATAATATCTCATTATCATCAATCAACTCCGTATCATCGAGACATTTGTACTGAAACATACATTTTGATTACTATACGCTTATTAAGATCGATGAAAAATCTAAGAAATAAAAGGATATATTTATATTCGTCTCCAATGAGATTCGTCTTCCAATCCAAAAGGAACACACAAAAGGAACAATAAAAAATTAACTTTATTTTGATTTTTAACATCAATAAGCAGTCAAATTTTTTAACCAAAAATCATCATTCTGCCTTTTATAGAATGATGTCAAAGTTATTTTGATTTTCTCTTGATTTGTGTTCCTTTAGATAGACGTGACGCATAATGCTTGATAAGCAAAAATTTTCGCCTCGCGCGCATCCGTTCGTGTCGAAATTTTGATTTGGTAATCTTGAGGAGAAGACAGCTGTGAAAAATTCACGGATAAGCGCGAATTTCCGTTCTGACTGACCTCGTGATGATTAATCAACATTTCAAGGAAATTAGCGATTAATGCGATCACGCGCGTCGTATTGTCACAGATGTTTTTTATTGTTTTAATTATCATCGGACTAAGTTTCTTTCTCGGCAAGTGCACCCCTCGTGATTTATTCGCAAACATGAAATTAGTCCAAGGATGAAACACGCTTATATTTATTGGCGGCTCTTTTAACTGGTTAATGAAAGAGAAGTAATTTTTCTCATCGCGAACACATTTCTCTCATTTGCCTTACGCAATATTAATGCTATTGCGCAAATTATACGCCTCCGAAGATTATTTAGGTATATAATGACACGCAAAATTATTAAGTATCCTACTTGCATCTGAAATTTCGCAAATGCTCGACATCAGTCGTTACAGAGAAAAAGACAATTATACAAGTTTTGTATAATTTGTATGTAAAATTAATATACATAAACTTGAATAAATTTTCTTATAATTATTACAATTATAAAATAGATTATTCAATTTTATATATATGCGCGCGCGCGCGCGCGCGCGCGCGTGTGTGTGTGTGTGTGTGTGTGTATACATTAATTGTACATATAAAATTTGTGTAGTTGCCATCACTACACTGAAAGAAAAGATTGGTTGCTGCAAGAAATTGGTTATTAAAATATGGGCATAGCATTTTTAATTGGCTGCAGCAGCCAATTTTTGATTGTGTTAGCCCATCCGCAATGTCAGTATAGGATTTCGATAGACTAACGCAACCAAAAATTGGCTGTTGCAACCAATCAAAATGCTATGCCATATTTTACCATCTATAATTTGTTGCAACAGTCTATCTTTTCAATATATGTCTTTTTCTCTGGTAAACATAGTAATTATAAAGGTGATTTACGTCTAAAATTTCGCAAATCGTTGCAACAACTAACGATGAGTATTTGCGAAATTTTAGACATAAATCACTTTTATAATTACTCCCACCATGTTTTTCTTTAAGTGGACTGCGCGAATAAAAAAAGCGCGGTGCAAGTTTCGCGATGTTGAGAACATAATTATTTGTTACACGATTGATGAATAAACAAAGAAATTAAATCTAATTAAGTCTGATTAAGTTGTCATAGACGATAATTTCATGCTGAACTGTCATGCTAAACTGCATTTAGTTATACATGGATCAAGTCATGTATTAATTTTTGCAACGAGATTAGCAATTATTTTATAAAATAAAAGTTACATAGAAAACTGAATAGAATCTTAAATATATGTTTCGTTTTCTATAAAACATAAATTTAAAATGCAATACGTATTTCGCTTTTTAGGAAATACAAAGAATTTATTGGAAATATATATTTATGCAAAAAGCAGGACACCATCTCGAAATGCTCGACCAGTGTCGTTCTTCATAAACTATATATAAGACACTTCGGAGAATTTCGAGAAAGGATCACGTACGCGCGTGCACATACGTAAAGGAATTATTCGTTTTTTATAATTTTTAATGTATGCCACAGGCAACATGCGAATCTCAGCAGGAAGCGCCTGATGAAATTTAATAACGAGTTTGCCAGCTTCTCAAATTGCCTTTTTAGCATTCGGATCATATAAATCGCGGAATATAAATGTTGATAATTACATATTCTGCTCGTGTGATACTTGTTCATGTAATCTTAAAATAATTTTTTATATCTTTTATGTGTCACACCAAACCGATAACAATCCTGGTAAAATAAATTCTTATCATCTCATAATATTTTGAAGAAATTGTCATATTTAAAATTTATGAAGATTTCTAAAAAAAAAAAATGTCTTTTTTCAGAATTCACATATATAAAAGTTTTAAAAAAGATATCAATTTTCTAAGCACTTCTTAAAAGTTATAGCTGTATAAAAAAATCTGAGATATTTTCTAAAAAGTTTTAAGTTATACAAAGATTCTGAGAAATTCTGAAATTTACATAAGAATTCTGAAAAATTATATGAAGAATTTTAAGAAAAATTTTCATCAGAAAATCGACATAATAATTAAAGTAAAAGACATGTATATGATGTAGTATTTTACATATGAGTTCTTCAGTTTGTTTAGAACGAGATACAGATGAATCTGTATAGACGTTGATTACGATTGCTTATATTAGCAATGAAGGCGCGGAACATTCCCAAGTGCATTCACTCTCGATGATTTTATTTGACTTTGACGTCATGGCACACGCATAAATCAACGCTAAGTGATGCGCGCTAGCAGATTATCTAACATAGTTACACATGACGAAAATTGTCCCGGTCGTTGATATCGCGATATCGCGCGTATCTTGCAAAAAATTGTCTTAGGTTTATCAGCGATAACAATGAATGAGAAGAGATCTGACATCATTAAATCTAAATTGTGTATAGTGATAGAAATTTTTACAGTTTTTATATATTTCATTTTTTCAATTTCTTAATTTATTTTTTATTATAATTTATTACAATTTAATAATTGGCTGTAGAATATTTGAATAAAAATATTCTCGATTATTTGTTGCAAAACTATCTTTAGTTTAGTATCTACTTTCTTTAATTTTGATGTTTAATAAATTAGTTTTTATTTCTTGAGCTAATTTACTTTTTACTTCTATTACTTTTATTATAATTTTCTTCAATTGACTTATTCATAAAACTATTTCAAAATCAAGAGATTAAGATTTATTGAATCTGTAATTGTCATTTTGCAGGATCCTCTTTTACACGACACAGCCCGCACATGTAATTATGATCGCTGCAGTTTTATTCGTTACATCGGTTCTTTTCCCAATCAAAGAACGAGTACAAAGCTCTAATCATTCTTCAAGAATGATGTCTTTTATTTATCTCACATCCTTCGTTATACACTTTGGTGCTCAAATTTGGATGACGTTTGTATCTGGTACGTATATAACTAAAAAAATATATTGAATATATTTTTAATAAAACGATATATAAAATGAAGTCTCGTGATCTATTTTCCTAATTGATTTAAATTGACTTTCTCTGAAATAATAGCTATACCATTTATTCGCAGGCCTGTCTTTATACTTTGCACTGCCACGACATGCATTCGGCGAAGTGCAGCGCGTTCTATTTCCAAGATACTTTACGATTAACGCGTGTTTAAGTCTTATCACGCTCCTTATATTTGTCAAGCATCATCCAACGCATACGTGGGACTCTGAAATTGCTGTTCAGGTATATAAATAATGCCTTAAAATATTTAAAAGATAAAGTACTTTAATTTAATTAGATATAATTTAATTTTCTCTGAAACGTAAATAATTCATTTTATCTTAAATAAAAATAAATTATTAATTTAATTAATAAATTTAATAAATTCTCAGAAAAGTAAAAGTGAAATTTGTGTTACGTACAGGTTGGTGCAATGTCCGGAGCCTTTTTCCTAGAGTTACTGATACGCCTCTATCTGACACCTCCGCTTCTCCAGCTGATCGTGCAGAAGAATAACTTCGAACGTGCTGCGGGCGTTGGCAACGAGATAGGCCGTCACAATCCTGGACCGCTCAAAAATTGTACGCATTACATGAAGATCCACCGAGCGTTTCGCCGAGTACATGTATGCATAGCTATGGGAAACATGCTCACTATGGCATGCACGGTACTTCATCTCTATTATATAGCGAGCAAATTATGCGCTTTGTAAGAATAATTTCAATCATAAAATTTATATATACATTTTTTTCGTGAGCTCAAAAAAGTTCTCGAAAAGAATATAGAATCTAGAAAATAATTTTGAGAAAAGCGTTGGTAGTAAGTACGTTAGTACGTGTCTCGTATTATAACTAAAGTTAAATGCATCGGAAATATTCAAACCTGGTGCAAGATGTGATTTTTCCTGCCATTAAAATTAATTGCAAAAGACTGTACAACGAGTCTTTCAGTGCCTTGAATTTTAAACCTCGAACATATCGAGGTATATTGGTGTACCTTGTACTCAGTAGTCTGAACTTACTCTATGTTAAAATAGAGCAAGTATTCAGAAGACTATAATAGGTTTTATTTGCATAATGTAAGTCACATCGACTTATCCTCAGAACGCTAGCCAATTCAGAAGAGAATCAAGCTGAAGTGAAGGTAAAAGACCAGTTTTAATATTTCTCATAAATATGATCTGCTTATAATTCGTAGTGCTGTATAAATTATTGCTGAAAGTAGTGCGAAGCGCGTGCATGTAATTTGCAAGAATGTCTAGAGGTTGAGTGGACATAATTTATTCATCAGCACGAAGCGATCAAAGTTTTTATGTAAATAATATATATCTCATACGAAACTGTATCGATTCATTTATATCTGTGTATGACTTAAAATAGATATAAAATATTTTTATACATGTAATTTATATAAGCTTTAAGGCATGAATTCTTGCCAAAGCATATTTCTTTTATTATATCAGCATAAGAATAATTCTTGCGCTGAAAAATGTATTAATAATTAGATCAAAATATCTTATTTGCGAAAGTCGTGCTTGCTTTTTAATACTTCAAATTAAAAAAAAAAAATATTGAATTATTACGAATTTAAAGTAATTATTACATTGGAAAATGCAATAAAAATATATTTACTCTGTATCAGAGTCAATGATATTTATTGAAATTGCACACTAAAAAAAATCGTATAGATATAAATGTAATAGTGATATGAACTGAAGGAATAAATCACTTTATATCGAATGAATTATAGGCTCATACATACACGGAGCTCATTACTGTAAATAACTGCATTCTATTCATTTAACATTTGTAAATTATGATATCTCATATAACAATATATGAGTATATAACTTTTTTTTATAATTTTTAGTCTATTAATTATTGATATACCTTCCCATAAATATCAACTCTAATCGAATATTTATGTAATACATCTTAAATTACCAATGAATGTTATATGATATAAATTAAATTGGGAGTTTAATATTCCTATCAATGACAATATAATCGTCGAGTATACAGTATGTTCGCACGATGTCATTGTATGATATAATAACTTCACATATAAAAAATTTACACCTATATAAAAATCTGTACATTACATACTAATAATTGCAATCACACGATTATTCTATGAATTAATTAACTACAATCTAATGATCCAATCTGATTGCTCTAATAATAGTATAATGGTTTTTTCCTATACCTAACCTATACCTATATATAATATAACTCAAGAGTGACATTTAAAATGACTGATGCATAATTAATTACATATAATGATTTAAGTATCCATAACTGAGAAATCTTAATACTGAACAATTTTCAACAAGAGATATGACCGTGAATCTTTTCATTCTTATTTATTCTTATTAACATTGACAAATAACAAGGCCGAAATGATTCACTATATTACACTGTGTCGTCTGTTTCTTTTGTTGAAAGAAAAATGTTCACTATTATGTTTATAATATTTCTATAAACATATGTACAATTGTGAAACGCATTAAATAAAATATTTTATAGTTGTCGTTTTCAGAACAAGCTATATATGTTTATTATATTAATAATAAAAAAGAAATTCTAATAGCAACATTCTCGAACATCTCGAGATGAAATAAATGCGTTTCAGTAAAGAAGACAATTATACTCGAAGAATCTCTGCCGCTTTATTGTAACAAATGGCTATCCAATCGGGTTGCGTGGCACCCCATTGAATTTGATTGACCTCGCCTTCTGCGGCGGTATAAGCGAGTATAGGATCCTCTATTGCTCTTGGCATTTGCTGTATATCCCAGATTAAAGCCTGATGATCATCACCGGCTGTGCAAATGTGACAGGATGAATGCGGGGCCCAGGCTATTCCATTAACACTAGCCCTGTTTAAAAATTAAAAGGAAAGAAATTAGTCAAAGAAATTTCTTAATCTTCCAAACATGATTTTGACATGATCAAAACAGAATCTGCTGGATCATTTAATTATAGTCTTCTATTTAATAATTACTTTAATTATAATCTTCGAAACTGACTGTAAATCTATTGGATTCATTATGCACTATTTAGATAATACAGATTTCTATGAGTAAAAATAATTCAGCTTTTTCTATGAAGTGATGTTAAGATAAAAAATACATTATATTTAAATTTACTACTATTATGTAGTTCTCTTAATTCTTGTATCTAGTACTATAGTAATTTTGCTGTTTTATACAAAAATGTTAAATAATTCAATTTTCTTTTTGTTACATCTGCAAATTTGGATTATTTTTCTAAAAATAATCCAAAAAATAAACACTTAGCTTATTCTTTTTATTATACGAGTTACATTATTTAAGTGCTTTGAAATTAATTAGTGTCTTTAATCAACATACATTAAATGGGCCTCGCAGTCAGTATCAATAACTGTGTTAGACATTAGCTTCGGAGAAAAGAAACTCAATATTACAAATATTTCTAGCGTTGTAATATTAATTTGTATATTATATTTTGTATATATAAATAATAATATTAAATCATTTTATATTGACCTGTGATTATTCAATCTTGCAACTGGCGTGCACGGTACTCGAACGTCCAGAATGATGACTTCGCAAGCGTCCATCGCTACAGTAGCGAGATAATTAGGATCTTGCTTGTTCCATGCTAATCGCAACAGCGGAGTGTGCTGCGGATCCTCATAGATAATTGTCGAATGCTCTAAGTGTCGTAAATCAAACATCCTCACGGATCCATCAGCACCGACAGAGGCGAACATGTCGCGGCCACCTCCGGCACGACTGAACGCGATATCATATACTTCCTTGTCGTGTGCAATCAATTGCGTTTTCACGTGACCACTGACCATGTTTGTGACTCGACCCATAAGCTGCCCTGTCTCCAGTCCCCAAATTGTACAGGTAGTATCGATGCTGGAAGTTCCGATTAGATTGGGATCCACCTCGTTCCAGTCGAAAGACGTAAGCGGTGCACAGAAATCTGAGTTTTTATTATTATTTAGGACACATTCCAAACGAGTCTCAGGTTCCGCAGCACGCCATACTCTCAGATAATCACCGGATGTGGCAAGAAGATCGGGAAGTTGACCTGATAAGAATTTTATTTATTAAGTAGTGCAGCATAGCTACTTTATAATTAAATCACTTTGAAATTTCATAGTGTTAATCTGACCAATCTGACTATTCATCTGCAAAATTTCTTAGAACTGACTTAACTTTTTCGAATTCTGTTTGTAGATATACAATAGATATCCAAGGATCTTAGTCTATCAGTCTATATCTATCAAAATATACAATAAATTAAATCAATTGCTTATAAGGAAATCAAAAGATCAAGATCAATGAAATTCTTCTAGTAGTTACAGATTTTTCGCTGCAGTTATATTTTTAGTTACATCCATTATAAAGAGTTTATTTGATTATTGACATAAAAATTACAAGAAAACTGAATATATATATATATATATATATATATATATAAATAAGTACCTTTGCTGTCAGGGATCCACATAATTTTTGTAGTAGGATAAGGATGGTCAAATGTACTTTTAGCACTGAATTCAGATGTTTCTTCATCCAGTGAAACAATTTGTACTTTGTTATTATATTCCTCTACAAAGCTTCCCAATGCTAGACGAAATCTCTTGTCAGGTCTCACTGACCAGTTCATGCTATACAATGGCCATGGTGCCTCATACTTGTAGATTTCTTTTCGTTTTGGTGGTATGGTATGCATAGCCATGATGCCCTGATATTTCTGCTTCTGTTGAAATATCATTTGACATTAATTTAATAGAAATATTTCGATAAGAAAGAAATTTACATTCTTTCATAGAAAGAAAAATATAAAATGTAGTAATAATAATTCAATTCGCTTATTCTTAAGAAATAGAAGAAAAATAACAGCAAAGTCAATTGACAAGCAATATAAGGATAAAAAAATATAATTATATGTAAATCTATTAAAGCAAATTAAAATGTTAATACAATTGATGAAAAAATTTATCTACTAACCTGTAATGTATAACCTGTAATTGACACGAAAATGATCACCACGAATAATCTGACTGCTAAGAAATTAAATCTTTATGACCATTATATCGCTAGGAAAAATAAGATCATACAAACATAAAGAATCCACATATACGCCGCGTCTATAATAAAAACCACAGATCGAATGAAGAAAGTTGTTCGGTAACGCCGTAGCTAATATTCCGAAAATAAAATGACGTCCTTTCAGATATCACAAAGGAAAGCGACTATAAAATATTCTAAATTCTTTCTCGAATTAATTGCAGTTTTCTCTATTACAAAAACTGTACCGAATCTCATAAATAATACAATGTTTTACAATGTTTCATAAACAATATGACCACTCTCACAATTGGTCACTGTGGCCAATGTGGCCAATTGTGACAATGTGTATTCTATGGACATCATGGTGGAAGCAGAGAGAAACCTGAGAGAGACCATGCCGGCTTTTTTCCTATTAAACTAACACGAATCCCATCTACTTTCGACGATACGATTTCATCGATAATATCAGAAAATGTACGTAGTCATGTAATTCCCAAACTAAAAATGAATGTAAGTGTACGGGCGATTTCAACAATAACAGGAGAAAAGCCGGCATGTGGAGCTTCTTTTAGGTTTCTCTCTGATAGAGCTTTCTATTTAATATTTTAATGACAAGTCGACACAAGCGTGTCATTCTATCCTTTTTGACATTTAGAATGACAAAGATAGAACGACATTTGTGTCGACTTGTGTCACTAAATGGAAAGCACTCATAGTCGATTATTCTTTTCACATTCGATTGTGATTGATCAATTTCTTAAGACTTAAGGCTGTATGTATATCAATTGTTCACATCACTGATGGGATAATTTAAAATAATATAATCTCATTGGTGAAACAGTGAAAAATTACTAGGAATAAACTAATGTGAGTGGTATATGCAATTGAACTGTAATGGGACTGCAGACCTAATAATTTTTAATAATTTTTAGCATAATTGAGCTCAATGGATATTATTAAGAATATACATTATATACATTTTTCAGAGAAGCCAGAGTAGAAGTTAGAAATTTAAAGCAACCAATTCACGTGAATTCACACAAGCTGAAAATGGCTGGAAACATCACGCGGGTGGTGAGATCTAATTGTCTAAAAAAAGGATCGATGTTTTGCCGTTTATATCGTCTCTATATTCGTTTCTCTCTCTATTTTCCTCCCTCATTTCCATCATCAATGACAAAACTTCGAGCGCGAAAATAGACAGAATTAAAGGAAACACCCAAAACACAGCTGAAAAACGTATCTGAGACGTACGGATTGAACCTACGTCAAAATGACGTGTTGTGCGTTATCGCGCGTGTCATCATACGAATTTAAGGTGCGATTTTCTCAATCCACTCAATACTTCGAAGAACACAGGGAACCGAAGGGTAATTGCGGTATAATCGAGAAAATAACCGAGACTGAATAAATAAGGGAAAAAAAATTCTTTCATGTACTCACGAATAAGCGCGGATATAAGTATTATAATACATTTACTTGTTGACTTTTGAGTATTTTTTGACAGATCGAACGAAGGCGCTCTCTTCTGTCAGATCGATTTTTCCTTCCGCTATCTCGCTCCAATTTATTTCAGATTGTGCCAAATGCAACACGTAATGTTTCAATGACTTCTAATTTTTAATTGTTTGCGTGGAATTTCTTTTAGGTTTTTTTGGATAAACAATTCTAAATTCATTTCTTAGACGAAGAACTCAGTTGGATTCGTTCGTTTTTTCGCTTGGATTTATCACTTAACCTCCATTTCGAATTTGCGTTGAATTGCATTGGAATTGTTCATTGAATAATAAGGAATGAGGTGTCATATCACAAATTGATAATCTTTATAGCATGTTTCTGCATGTGCAATGCGCAAAAAGCAAAGACTTTTGTACTTTTGCAGTTCTGATGCGTTGCTGTCAATACCAATATAAGTTGAAGCAACGTTGAGTGCGGTCTGCTGTATGTGTAGATAAAAGTATATAAGCTCCACAATGTGGTCCTTCTTCTCAAGAGATCCTGCCAAGGATTTCCCATATGACATCGGAGAGCCTATTTCTGGTTTGGATAACAAAAGCATTTGGACAATACATAGAGCTAAAAGAAAGGTAATTCAGTTGAATGTAAGAATGATACTAGAAAAGCACTAAAAGATTTAATCTACAATGCTCTTTGTTTCCTAATATTGTTTTATATCTCTTTTTCTCTTTGCAACTATTTTATCGACTTATGTATTTCTTGTTTCTTCCTAAAGTTTGTCAACTTTAAAGTCTAATCTATAATATGTTCTTTGCTGTCTATTTTTTTACTTTTTACCATTTTTTATTTTTTGCCTTTTTGTCTCTCATTCATGTTCTTCATTTTCTATCACCCGAGGTAAAAGTTGATGAACTTCAAAAAAGATAAGAAACATGTCAATGAAACTGCAAAGAAGCAAAAAAGCAAAAGATAAGAAGCAAGAAATGGAAAGCTAGGGTTAGCCTTGATTGCAACACAATGAGTGCTTTCTGTTTAGTGACACAAGTTGACACAAATGTCATTCTCTCTTTCTTGACGTTCAATAAGTAACAAAGACAGAATATTTAAGTCGACTTATATCACCAAATGAAAAGTGTCCAATGTCATATTTTGTCATTTTGTAATTTATAAAAGGTCCTAATTAATTATGGCAATAGTCAATCTTTCTTCTAATTTATCTGTAAAAATATTATTTTTATCTTCACAAAATCTTCCACAGGGCACCACAATGGGTGAGGATGTTTCAGTTTTTGTCTTTGATGTTAAAAATGGTGGAGAACAGCAACTGGATATTGCCCGTTCGGCTGTAAAAAGACTCAAGACACTCAGACATCCAAGCATACTTGCATATCTTGATAGTCTCGAAGTATGAATTGTATTGGCTTATGCCATGTATTAGCAGTATACTCTTAGTGTAAAAATGTAATCTATGTTTTGTTACTTCAGACTGACAAAATGGTTTATTTAGCCACAGAGCGTGTAGAACCGTTATTTAATCGCTTGACGCAAAAATGTAATTCGGAAAATGAGTCTAAGAAAGAATTGTACTATTCCTGGGGCATATTTCAAATCACAGTATGTATAAATGAAACATTATAGATCATGCCAAAGAATTTTAAGCAACACATGGTGTTGAAAGATCTATAATACATGTTATTTCAATTTGATGGCAGAGGGCACTTAACTTCTTAAATAACGATGGGAATTTACGACATAATAATGTCAATCTGTGGACAGTGTTCGTTAACGAAGAGAGCGGTGAATGGAAACTCGGTGGGGTTGAATACATGACAGCTGTGGACACACCATACAATTTTTTACCTTCTAATTTCCAAGTATATCAACCACCAGAAGCTAAAGAAAGTACAAAGCCTGCAACTAAATGGTAAATGATTATATTTTATCTAAATTTAATAATAGATGCTTTCCAGCAAGGGACACAAATGACATGATGTTACAATGTAACACAGTGAATCATTATGTCTTGATTGCCAATATTAAATAAAGATGAAATTATGTTATAATATGTCTCTTGCTGGAAAGCATCAAATATAATGATAAATGTAGTAGATACAATGAAACGATACAATATAGTAGTAGTTACAAACAAATGAATTTGAATTTAATATTTGTAATATAAAACTAATAAATAAATAAAAAATAGTTCAGTTGATATGTGGGGACTTGGTTGTTTGATATGGGAAACATACAATGGTACCCTCAACACCACTTCGCAACTTAAAATTACAGGTCAAGTAAGTTGTCTGCTTCACATCATATCTTTTTGTCGAAATCTCTTATACATCTTTATGCATTTATACCTTTTATTTATTTGTTGAAGATTCCGAAACAAATAACGACAGTATATCGAGAATTAACAGGAACTAATCCAGAAGGAAGACCAAATCCCGCAGATGTGATAGCGCGTTGTCGCAGTAACGGCGGTTTTTTTAAGAACAATCTTGTTGATGCCCTTTTATTCCTAGAGGAGATTCAGATGAAGGAAAGAGGAGAGAAAGGACGATTCTTCTCGCAGTTGGCGACACAATTGGATTCGTTTCCCGATGGCGTTGGCAGGTATAAGATTCTGCCGCAATTACTGGCTGCTTTTGAATTTGGAGATGCAGGAAGTGCCGTATTACCGCCGTTGCTGCAACTGGGTTCTCAATTACCAGACGTCGAGTATCAGCGTCGAGTAGTGCCCTGTGTCGTTAAATTATTTGCATCGAATGACAGAGCAACGAGATTACGATTGCTGCAACAATTGGATCGATTCGTCGATCACTTGCAATCAGCTACTGTTAATGAAGCCATTTTTCCTCAGGTAAAAAAAATTTCAATTTTTGGATATTATATTTTATTAATTGTAATTATATTATAATAAAAATATTGTTGTAATTTTATATCTTTAATAATATTATAATATCTTTAATAATATTATAAAATCTATAAAGATAGTGCGTATTGAATTTGAGAAATTTAAGTATTTTGTATCATATAATATTGTATTACTTTAAACAAAAACTAAAATTATTTTATATATTAAATATGTATTTTTTGCAGGTAGCAAGGGGCTTCCTCGATACAAACCCGGCAATTAGGGAAGAAACGATAAGATCGGTCGTACATTTAGCACCAAAGTTAGATTATAATAATCTTAATGTCGAGACTTTAAGATACTTTGCGAAACTTCAGTCAAAAGACGAACAAGGCGGTATTCGCACAAATACCACAGTTTGCCTTGGAAAAATTGCTCAACATCTTCATCCTCAGATAAGGCAGAAGGTATCGTCAATCCTTGTTTAATTTTAACACAATATTCTTTTATTTTTTAGACATCTGCTTATTTCTTAAATTTTTTTAGATTTTTATTAATCAAGAGAGAGACCCTTTACATATATTTTAAATATTAATAAGAAATGATAAAACAATTTATAATTAATAAAATAGTACAATTCATAATATGTTTATAAAATGTTATTCTTAAATTACTTCATAAAATTAATTTTAGGTATTAATTGGCGCATTTATTCGTGGAACTCGCGATTCTTTTCCTCCGGCCAGAATTGCGAGTATATTAGCTCTAGCTGCGACACAGCAATATTTCCTTCTGCAGGAAGTCGCAAATCGCATTCTACCGGCTCTATGTCCGCTTACCACAGATGTGGATAAAGGTGTACGAGACAATGCATTCCGTATCATTCGAGGTTTTTTATCAAAGCTTGAGACAGTCTCTGAAGATCCTGGTCTTCGCGAATCAATGGGTGAGTATTACATATAGCATTAGGATTTCATAATTCATATTTTATTTTGTTCTTTGAGAACACTTTGAAGAAAAAAAAAATTAAACTCTAATGATATTAAAATATTTATAGAGGCGGATGTGAATACTGCAACACCTAGTCTTAGCAATGCCGCAGCGACATGGGCCGGATGGGCCGTTACGGCAGTTACAGCAAAATTCTATCGTAGTCAGTCAGATACGCCAAAATCATCAAATGCTCATAGCACATCCAGAATCTTGTTAAATAAACCTGCTTCCTTAGGTTAGCATTAATTTTCTTTACTTTCATACTCATTTTTTCACTCTATCTAATAATTCGTTTAACAATATATTTACATATTAATATATTAATAACATTTTTTTATTTAATTATTTTAGAACAAGCTAGCAGCTCTCAGAGTAGCGCTAGCACTACTGCCACGACGAGCAGCGCGACAAGCATGACTTCCCTCGATCCTGATCACGAGCACGATACGCAAAACACTCAAAATACAAATTCCGATTGCGATTGGGATTGTTGGGATGCCGATAATTGGGGAGATATGGAGCAGCAATCCACCGCTACACCATCGGTGCCATTGAATCCAGTCAGTAGTATATCACCATCCGGCCACTCTCCTAAGGCTAATGAACAGTGGACCAGCCTTGAGGAAGAACCGGTTTGTTATTTTTTATGATATTTTTGTGTTACAATCAAGGTTCTTCTTATATCCTATCAAACCTGAAATGTTAATACGAGCAATACGAAACGTGAATAGTCACAAGTTTTAATAATAAGTCTATAATAGCAGAATTCTCTTCGATTAATCTAAGAGTCTATTTTTCGTTTAATAAAAATATTTCAATGTATTAACATTAAATGATAAGCGATTAAAGGAAATAAAGAGTGAATGCTAGGCTAAAAATATATAGTTTTGTTATATAAAATTTATATGATTAACATTTATTAAATATTATTAAATATTATATAACATTAAAAATAATGTTGCCCAAACCAATTTTTGTCGAAGAGAAATTTATTCTGGATTAGTTCAATATTACTGCAACATGCGAATTTTGGAACATCTTATACATATGCTTATGGATATACAACATGAATAAATAATGAGAATTTATTTGATCGTGTAATTTGATATCGTTATCAGAAAAAAACGTTCGGATTGTAGGAAGAAGAAACAATCCAAGGTGTTCAAGACAAAAATTATTCTTCCGAAGTTGGATGGGAAGATTCGGAGTTTCAATCTCTCGAAGATGTTCAGCCCTTAGAGCAACCAAGTATATCTGATTTGATTTCTGAATATACTCGCAAATTTGTTTCATTATATTTTTATTATATAGTATTGAGAAAATTTTTTTTTATTTAGGCGTTCCTAGTGGAAACAATAAATATGAAGAAGCTAGAAGAAAGAGAGAAGAGCGCAAATTGGCCAGGCAAAGACAAATGGAGGCGAAACGAGCAGTGAAATTACGAGCTAATCCAGCTGCGAAGAAGATTTAAGTGAATTAAGTAAATGCGCCGTATGTTAATCATTCTATTGTACATTAAGTAAATTAAATATTACAAGTAATATGATGAAAGTATTTTCTGTAAATCTTATCTAATGTAAGAAAAAGGTTCATCCAAAAACGTTTTCTACAATATTATTTATTAACATTATATGCATGAAAAAATATACATATATATGTTAAGTAAAAGTTAATTATTTTATTTAACAATTATTTTTTTTACCTATACAGTCTATAATGTAATGCGACAGTATATTTTATATGTAAGATCTATTTTTCAAAATTGCACGAACATGCACGCGCGTGCGCGCAAACATTATTATGTAATACTTATGTTAATATATAAAAAAGAATATAAAATAATTTATTTTAGTTCATGCAAACGTTACGTGCGTACGAAAATTGTTTCTCTTATATATAAAAAAGCATATCAATTTTTTCATTTTTTTTAGTAATGAGATTCTCTTCATAGAGAGAACAAATTACAAGGAATATTTGTTATCTAAATATCTCTTTTAAACTTAATGTAACTCAGGTTGTAATATTTCAGTTTTTCAGTTCATATGTATGCTATACTGTGAACAAGTACTGTAATCAAGTGATTATCGGTACAGATAAAGTCACACTGTATCAGTTACTATAAATGAGACTGTTCAGTGGCATTTTCATGGAAGCGCATATTGAGATAATTGGCATTGTTAGTTTCCCGCTTGAAGCCTATGTTCTCATAAAATGGTACCAAACGATCTACGCAGTCCAAGGATAATTTATAACAACGAAAATAACGAGCTAATTGTACTACGATCGAAACTACTAATTTTCCCAATGATTTCCCTCTGTAATTGTTGTTAACCACTACGTCTTCCAGGCGTCCTCGCTATAAAAAATATATGCACATAGGATTATCCATTTCTTGAAGAATATGCAGAATTACGTACCAAGCTACAATTATGAATAAATTTCTGCTCTACGACTAAAGACGCGCATGCTATCACTTTTCCAGAATTTACATCCTCGATGACGATAACATAGTAACCACCAGCGGTCTTCATACTATAGAATCTATCTAAATACAGAATGAAGAAAGCATAATTAGTTTGACTATTTACAGATCTAATTCCCAATTATAAAGACTTACTTAAGAATTGTTCCTTAGTGACATTTCCAACATCTGTCAATTGTGATAGAAGAACTAAAAAACCTACAAAATTTCATAAATAATTGAATTATTTGCAAGAAAGAGTCAAAGGTTCTATCCATAATGGAAAAAATATTAGAAATAATTATATTAATAACATACAAATAAAATATGATAATTATAAATTATAATGCTTTATATCTTATTTGTATTATGTAATGTATATTGTATGTTTAATCTCTATTCTCATTTATTTATTTGTCTAATATTTATTCCTAATATCTATCTCTTCATTGTGTGCTGGGCCTTATATTATTGTATAAAATATAAAAATATATTTATATAAAAGTTTAACAAGTAATACATGCAATTAAAAAAATGTTTTCTTTCTTCTCTCTCTCTCTCTCTCTCTCTTTCTTTCTCTTTCTCTATATCTAATAATGAAGAATGAATTAAAATGGACTGAAATTTTTTAGCACATTTTAAGTCTGTTGAATCTAACTGAAAAATTTTTTTTTTATTAAATTGAAAAACTGCATTTTCTATTCAGAATTTTGAATTGAACAATATTCACAGAAAAAGCTGATATTATTTTTAGATTGAAAGACATAAAAATGTGCTTCATGCAATAAATTCTATAATTCTATAAATATAGATATATTCGAATTGAAAAGAATTTCTTTTAATATTCGCAAATGTATATTTCTGAAAATCTGAATCCATTTCAATCTATTCTCATTTATTGGATATGACATCCAATTACCTTTGTCATAATCCGTACTCTTTAGCGGTCTTATAAGTAACCCAGCAACATGCGATATCGGCAATCTATCCAATATAGTGGGATTGAAGAGATTAATTTCATCCTCTTCGATAGATTTTTCCTACGCAATAAAATTAAACGAAGCGATACATTATATTTTCTTTTCCTCTTTCGTAACATTACGCAGCTTTATATATTTTCGTGAATTGACTATGGCATCTCTCTTGTTATCAGCTCTTCGTATAGCAATTTAATGATGCGGCAAAGTTTTTCTTCTTAAATACACGGTTTTTTAATTGTTAAAAAATGATAAGATCGATAAATCCCATATTACATGTAAAATCACAGTCTCGCGAGGAAAAGATACTAACGTATGGACACTGTACCTGCGATCTGCTCATGTTTTTTCGCACTCTTTCGCGGCTCACAAGTTAACCTGTCACTTATCAATGTCTGCACTGTATAGCTGTATCCCTGTGCGTGCCTGTTCACTCATGGTGGAAGGATTCCACCATGCTGTTCACTGCCTGTCACTTCTCTCAGCTCCTCCAACTCCTCTCGACATTGTTGTTGTGTTGGTGTATGAACACCGATTGCACCTGCTCATGAGCAGGGATATTTGATAAATTCTAGGGTTCTCTACATTATGCGTAACTGGTTTAATAATATTTGTAGTTATAAAACTGATCAATCACAATCATTCTTTTAAGGAATAGCTATGATTGGCTATTTCATATTTTTAAAGTGGACAATCTCATGGATAGTCTTTTGTTTATGGCAACGCCAACATGGCCGCGATCCTGCGAATACGAAAACGGATCTTTACTTCGAAGTAAAGATTAATTAATATTTTGAATAACAATCACAAAAAAGTAGTTATTTGTGGTAATAAGTAATATTCATTGTTTACAAAAGAAAACTTAATGATTATATCATGTGAAAGTATTCCTTAGAACGTTTGAATAGCATAATCTACTCTTTGACTTGTTTTTAATGTACGTAATAATTATATAAGATAACGTAAATTAAAGCGAATATGAATGTAATGTATATTCCTACAATTTATATGATAGGTCAACGATGAGTTTCAATAAAAGAAAGATATTTGCGTCAGACACATCCGATGAAGATGATAGTTTCAATCATCAACATAGTTCTCTGAGAGTCAACTTGAGTTACAGCAAGAATTTAACAGATTCTGGCAATGGATCTCTCTGGAGAACAGAAATCAAGAATGACCAAGGAGAAATGAACACGGCGCGAACTATTAAAAGATTGTCAAGAAAGAAAAGTATGTATGAGAAGAATCACCAATCTGATTTTAACAACAAAGATATGCAAGCCATAAACGATACAGACAAGTATGCTGTGGATAAAAACAATGATAATTCCATTCGAATCAAGAAGGGAATACAACTGAAACGTCTTACAATAAATCTGGAGGATGTAAGTACCAAAGAACGCTACCTCGAAACAAATTGCAACCGTTTGAAGGATGCAATCTTATCCAAAACTAAACAGATATTTGACAAAGAGAACGAGCTTTCTGTAAAAATTACGAAGGTATTGGGAAATAAGAAAATTAGTTTTGCAAGCAGTATTCATAATCGAAACATGGGAAATGAAACAGTTATGCTGGACATGACTGATCTGAAAGAGACAGCTGCCAGGGAGCATCAACAATATACTCATAATGAATTCATAGTGAACGATCAGAAAAGAGATGATCAATACTCCAATATTGTTACTACACCATCGAATAATGACAGACGGAGAAGTTTGGAGAAAAATATAGATAAATCTAGATTAACTCAAAGACGATTATTTGTTGAGAAAAATAAGCTGGTAAAAGGGCAAACCAAATGTAAAATTATTGAAGATGTTGTTCTGAAGAAAAATTTTCCATTAGTTTCTCTAAGACAAGCAACTCAAAGCAGTCCTATATTAAGCGGCAGTAACAAAAGATTCAGTTTGGTCAGAAGATCCAAGTTGCATTCTCAAAATAAGATTGAAAACCTGAACAACACATTCTCGACTATACACTCTGTTCAGAATTTCAATATAGAAACACCTGTTGTTTGCTCTACTTTCATTGAGGATAATGCAACGGATGAAAAAGAAATTAATGATGTGGACGCATCTCGTGCCACACATACAACGATTAAAGTAACGTCAATGGAGATGACAGAAGTTCATGGAGGCATTCATATGAGTGAAAAGCGCATATCTGTACAAAATAGGAATTCATATATGAATAACTATAACGAAAACAAAGAAGAGAAATCTAAAAAAGAAAGTATAGAGCGAAACAAAACAGGAATTAGTTCGAGACTAAAAGATGAACTTATAAACAAAATTACTGAAAGTGATGTACTGCAAGCACATGAGCACGACAGTGAAGCTAAATGTCAAAATGAGAAATGTAATATGATGTCTCTGTCTAATAGCAATAATACGATTCGATCATCTTTAAATGTAAATACTTCATTGGATGCAGATGTGACTGAAATTAATAAAGCAAGGGATGTTTGGGAATCAAGAAATCACAGAACGGACAACACCAATCAAAATTTCGAAGTTATTAATAATAAAGAATCAGTAATTTTGAATGATCAACGCGAAAGCACAAATACGAATCGAACTTCGTTGCAAATGAATACATCGGTAGATTTTATGCACAAATGGCGAAGGAGAAGCGATAAGAGTGATAAAGATCATTCTAGTATGGATATGGAATGTTCATCAACAGGAGATAAGGAAATAAATGATATAGACTCTTTAGAAAACATCAGTTTAACTGAGAGATTAAAAAATATCTCTATGAAAAATGAAAAGATTTCTCATAAACCTAAATCGAAAATTTTTAAAATGAAGGATGAAGACAAAAGACATTCGAGTAACACTAGAGATGGCTACAATTACGTGGAGGGAACTCTATATCCAATAAGTCGCTCAGTTTTGTTCAAATCACAATTAAAATATAAAACACAACATTTGGATAATACAGGCACTTGCAGCAATTTAAATTCATTAGAAAATAAAGAGAAAAGTGATGAAACTAAGTCATTTGCTTTGTAAGTATTCAAATGTACATAATATTAAACATATTATACTTTGAAATATTATTACTGTATGATTTACATACTGTTTAATAAATTAATACTATTAATAATTAATATTTTTTATGTTATTAGACATTCAAAAGTTACAAATGAAATGCATATGTCGACTGAAATGCAAAAAATAACAGAAGTTAACTCAGTTATTTTGGAAGACACACCTAACCAAAATCCTTTTGTTACTCAAAATCAATTGACGGTTATCAAAAGTACGTCTGATGGAACAAAGTCTGAAACAGGCGAAAATATATTTGTACAAAATACGAAATATACTCCAGTGAAAAAGAGAAGATTATTGCCACTTACCCAAATTTCTCAATATTCAATCAGCCCAATAGAAGAAAGAAAGTGTACACCTGAGAAATCGACGTCTACAAAACTAAGCAAAAGGATAAAGAAAAAGCCTCGAAAAAGAAAATCAATATGTTCCAAGAATGTAAATAATATCAAGCCCGATATTCCAAGCAAACAAGTACAGTCAGATAGTGATTGTGATATATTTGAAGATAAGAAAAAAACGCGAAAACCGAAAAAAGTTATTAGCAAAAAGATCTTTATCAAGAAATTTGCCGACGAAAAAGTGTTGAATATATTAGAAAGGAATAGACAGAATAAAGCAAATAATTCAGTAGAAAGTAGAGATTCCTTAAATGATTTCGTAAAATGTCGTATAACATCTATTCAATGGAATAAATACCAGTCCCAAAAGATTATCATCGTAACAACTGGATTATCAAAAGAGTAATAATCATCATAACTTATCTCTAAGCGTTTCTAATCCTTTTCAAATTGAAATAATTTTCGATGTTATTTCACATAAAAATTGATATTCTATATTTTGTGTATAGGGATAAAAGTTTGGTAAAGAGTATTGTCAAATCACTTGGCGCGGCAGAGTTGGAGTTAAATGTATCAAAACGGACGACTCACGTTGTGAGTACAGGTGTGCGTACAGTGAATCTCCTCCGTAGTATAATAAGAGGCTGTTGGCTTGTTTCTTTAGAGTGGGTTCTGAAATCCTTGGAAAACAACGGATGGTTGAATCCAGAAATGTTTGAGATGAAACATTTCTCTAAAGCTGTACAGGTAAGACACGCATACGTGATAAATGTACAATGTAAATCTACTCGCATGTTATATAGATATTCTTTTGCAGGAAAATCGAAAAGACAGGCAATTATTTGGACCCTCGTATATCCCAGAATTGTTCGGCGCATGTGGATTCATATACATCGAGCACAAAACAAGCATACCGTGTAATACGCTTAAGGAACTTATAAAGACAGCAGGCGGACACATTACCGAGAATATCAAGCTTGCTAAAATTATTATAGGCACAAATGGTCTAAGGGAAACCTGGGTTATAGATTCTATTACAACGGGTGAACTACAATTGACTAAGCTTTATCAATGGAATAACGCGAAATAGACTGAAAAATTGTCCAAATATCATACAAATGAAGATTTATATGACGATATTATAGCATAAAAGACATTTGTATATTAAATAATTATTTTTTGTCCAATAGTTTACAGAGATCATGTGAAAAATATTATTTATATTATACTTTCACAATTAGTATTACTAGTATCATTCATTTATTCATATATATTATTGAAAAAATTATATGAAAGAAGTTCATATATAAAAAATTAAGTTATTATATTATAGCATTATATTATTTATAGCTTTTTATGTATAGAATATATAAATTAGGGAGGCACCGGTTATCCGAGAAATATTCGATATTTGATATTGTCTAGTACTTTTTTATTATCCAGTTGGATAACTGGGTATTATTAGTATCCGGTAATATATTTGGCTGAAATTTTAAAAGTTTGCATAGACAATTTTATTTTGTCTAATTTTTTTTGGAAGTCATACCAAATATCCAACCAGAGAGAAATATATGGTCGGATATCGAATATCCAATATTTGATAATTTTACGATCCGATGTATCCCTGATGTAAATAATTTAATTTATAAAGTAATTGTATAAAGCGAGATTTCAGTTTATAAATGATGAGAATAAGCTATAAATATTTTTTCTTGGTATATAATATTACTTTAATTTGTTATTATAAATCAGATTATATAGATATATTTTACGATCATTTATTTTATAATATATGTACAAATATATAATATAAAAATATATAATAATATAAAAATATATATGTTAAAATTACAATTTTTTTACATAATCTTGCTCTAAACTTCTAAATATCTATCATATCTCAACATACCTCATTTTATTGATGTGTAACACACAAGAAATCTCCAATGAAAAATTTGTACTATCTATTATATATACTACTTATTATATATTTTTTATCAAGTTAAAAACAAATATTTATATTTTATCTTTATATTATCTTTATATTACTACAAGTGTTATATTACTACAAGTGTTATACTACAAGTGTTTGCACTCTATTTTTGAAAAATAAAATTATTGGATATAAAGTGACAAGTTCAATTAAAATTCGTTTGTGTTCCTCCTAGCGTTACGAAACGTGTGCAAGTGTGTGTTTATGTGCGTGCCCGTTGAAATGACGTTTCGCGTACTATTACGTGCAAGGAACGGATTCAGGTTAGGTTAAGTTACATTTGCGGAGTATTTTCGTACGACTAGCAGGCTCTAGCAGCACGCATGGGAACGGGATGCGATGTGTCAAATTAACACGCGTTTACTAATATGTACCTTCGCATTTGTTTAACGGTGCATTGATTTACGCGTCTCATTTACGGCTGACCATGGATTACACCTACGAAAAGTGAGTGGCAAATTCGTGCCGTAATTGCGCGTTCTCTTTTTCCTTTCTTCATGATTACGTACGATAGTAGTCGCGCTTCGGGCTTTAGTTCTTATCGTATTTATCTTTCGCATTGTTCGCACAATCGCGATTATTTTTTGCGCACACGTCGACGAGTATAATGAACTTGACAACAATGCTCAAAGCACTTGGCCCGCGCGAGTAAAATAATGGAATAATACGTTGCGCATTTTTTAAAAATTGTATCATATTCTTAAATAGATTATACATATCTTAATGTACTGCATATTACGTTATTAAGTTGCTCCTTATCAAAAGACGAAAAGATTACATATGTTCACTGTTGAGAACAACGGATGCAGAATGTCATTGTTATGGATCGCATTATAATACTTACAGTATTAAATTCATGGTTATTATATCATTGTTCATTATAATGTTAAATAAATTTATGTATTCCAGCATTACAGTGCACGATGGTCCTTCTGCAGACACATGCATTCCATTCCCCAGATATAATAGAACAATAATCACAGATGTATATGCTGGAATACCTGAGAACCTGTTGCTGAATGCAATAGGATTTTTGGTAAGACTGACTTATTTTTTATTATTATTTGAGAGATATGTCAGTATAAGAAAGATAATGATATATATATTTTGCAAGATACTGACGTACTCTACTGACAATAAGTTATAAATTGTGATGTCTAATGTAATATATTCTTGACAGCTTTTAGTTATTTTATTTGGTCTATTACGTAAGAAAGCATGGAATTATGGACGTCTTGCATTGTTACACAAGTCTGATAATAGATGGATGGAGCTGTTCTATGGTGTTAATGAAAACAGAGACACTGATCCCTTATGTGTCGAAGCTTCTGTCAATTCTCAACTCTCTCAGCTGGATAGAGGATTTCTCTCATGGATTGTTACCGCTTTTAAAATTACGTTAGTACTCATAAGGGAACTCCCAAGTGTTGCTCTGATTTCAGGATGAAATTCTGGTTTTGATTTGCCTTTACTGGTAAAAGCAAAATCTCAAAACCAGAGTTTCATTCTGAAATCAGAGTGACACTTGGAAAAATTCTCTTGCGCTTAAAACATCTTATTATTCATGTCTTGCCATTTTAGTATATAACTTATTTTGCTCAAAATAATATTATTATTGCAGCGACGATGAATTATTGCAACGTGCAGGACCTGATGGATTGTTATACATTATGTTCGAACGTTGCTTAATTATATTGACCGTCATGATGCTTATTGTATCGCTGTGCATAGCCCTACCAATAAATTTTCACGGAAGCATGCAACCAGGGGACAGCGCAACATTTAGTCATACAACATTGTCAAACCTGGAGCCCACATCCTTTGGGCTTTGGGTGTATACAGTACTGCTCTTATCTTATCTGCCAGTTGGTGGATTTATCATGAGACGTCGTTTAAAACAGGTATTGCCAATTAATCAGTTAAGTATATTATAAGATTTTTATGATAATTATTTTATATTTTATTTTTTTATATTCAAAGGATATGAATGTTTTATGTAATATATGTATTACAAGTGAGAATGTGTTTGTGATATAGGTGCGAGATACTAGGCCTACTGGAGAATTTGTAGCAAGAACATTATTGATTACAGACATACCGAAACAACAATGTACTGTTGAGAATCTTACTGAATATTTTAAGTACGTAGAAAAGGACTTTCTCTAATTTCTTTTTTGGCAATATTTGTCATTGATATTAAAAGAAATTGAAAAAAATGTTATCATTCTATTCTTTGATCTTATTTTTATATGTTAATCTTTTCAGAGAAGCATTCCCTGCCTTAACAGTAGAAGATATTACATTGGCTCACGATATAAGACGTCTTTCAAAACTGGATGAAGAAAGAGATTGTGTGGAACAGGCACGTTTATATTGCGAAAGTTATGCTAAGAAGAGAGAACCTTTGAAAATGTATCCTTATCCATGTGGTCAAATTCTTGGATATTGTTGTAACAAGGTAAATGTATCAATAAAATATGAACGTATGCGAGAATAAAATTGATTACTTTATATACATATATTATCGCGCAAGTTCTTATCTTTAATTTGAATCATTGCATTTATAGCAAGTGGATGCTCAAGAATTCTACACCAATGAGGAAATACGCTTAACAGCACTAGTTGAGGAAGAAAAGAATGTGGCACTTAGTAAAACTCTTGGAGTTGCTTTTGTAACTCTAGGTATTTTATGTAATATTACATAATGTTTTCTTTGCTTTCTTTAATTATAAACAAATTCATAATGAATAATTAATAGGGACACCCGGTGCTACTAAAACTATGCGCAAACAGCTGAGGTCCTCGCCGAATATAAAATGGATCGTGGATTATGCACCAATGCCATCAGATATATTTTGGGAAAATTTAAGCATCCCCAGGCCGTGTTGGTATCTGAATGCTGTATTAATAAATTGCGCTTTGGGACTTATATTGTTTTTCCTTACTACACCAGCTGTAAGTCAATTTCTTTCAGCAAGAGTACATTATACAATGAAAATTATACAAAGAAAAAAAAAAGAAAAAGACGCATTTAAACACATATATAGCAAAGAAACTGACACTTATGGCATTTGAAACAAATAACATTTTAATCTTTAATTAATCTTTAATTAATTCTTTTTTTTATTTTTATTTATAAAAAATTTATTTTTGTGTTAAAAAATATTAAAAAATTTATTTTTTTAAATGTAATTTATTTTAACTTATTTATTTTTAAAATTTTAGATCATAGTGACAACTGTTAACAAATTACCAATTGGAGAAATTAAGATTCTTAGTCCAGTGCTTTCATCTTTTCTGCCTACTGTGTTGTTAGTCAGTGTAGCTGCTCTAATGCCTGCATTAGTCGGGAGAAGCGAATCGCTCGTGAGACATTGGACAAGAAGCAGCTTAAATCGTGTTGTTATGAGAAAAACATTACTTCTGTTGCTATTAATGGTGCTTATATTACCTAGTTTAGGATTAACCAGTGCTGCAGCATTCCTAGATTGGACTATGTATGAGCGAAATAATACGGCACAATGGGAATGTGTATTCTTGCCAGATCAGGTGAGGTTTCTGACAATAAAAAATATCGCATTTAAGTTAATTCAATAAGAAAGCATACTCTTTCTCCTTCTATTTCGATATTCATATGACCAGATTTGTATAAGAATATAAAATTTGCAGGGCGCACTTTTTGTAAATTATGTCATAACTGCAGCCTTATTTGGGAGTGGATTAGAATTGGTTAGATTTCCGGAACTCGCGCTATACACTTTCAGACTCTGTATAGCTCGCAGTCGGGCCGAAAGAATACATGTCAGGAAAGCGGTACTGTGGGAATTTCCATTAGGAGCTCATTATGCGTGGTTATTGCTAGTTTTCACTATGACAACGGTCTACAGTTTGGCATGCCCCTTAATAACTCCTTTCGGTCTACTATATCTTGTAGTCAAGCATCTGGTACAATAATTTTGACAATATCTTACACTTATGATTATGACAATATGTCCTGAAACTATTATCTTAATTAGGTGGACAGGCATAATCTATGCTTCGCATATGGACCGAGTATTGGCGGTGGCCAATTAGCTGGAGCGGCAGTTGGTGCTGCAGGAGCTGCACCAGTTTTAGCGCAAGCTGCTCTTTTAGCTTTAGGCTTGGTAAGAGTTGGTCTATCTTCGTTAGCTGCAGTGCAACTCACTGGTCTCTGTGCGAGTATTCTGGGCCTGGTAACCGGCGCTACATTGCCGTTATCGAAACCTAAGGTATTATAGTTTAAATAGCTTAACGAAAAATCACTATTGAAGATTTCATTCAAAATTGTAGATTATATTGAATGATTACTAATAATTAATGTATGTGACTTTAGAATGTTAATTCTTAATTGTTTTTATTAGGCTTCAGTACCAAAAAGAGATCTCTCGACGGGTCAAAATTTCGTGGCACCAGTATTGCGAAAGAATCAGATATCCATAGAAGAAACTATTTCAACTGCTTCAAATTCAGAAATAAATTTACCAAGTCCGACAAGTACCATTTCCTCTGTACAAGAAAGTCCAAAGCTTTACCAAAACTACGGGGGCGAACAGAGAGTTTAACATTTATGTGTGTGGGTATATATATATATATATATATATATATATATATATATATATATACACATACACGCGCGCGCGTGTGTGTGTGTGTTATACTCGATATATGTGCAAGAATACAGAATGCTTCGTAATTTGTTTAAGAAGTTACTCTTTTAGAAATATATTCTAATTGTTAATATTAATGATGCAATTTAGGGAAACTACAGCATAAATAATGTATATTTTTAATATTTCTTATCACGTTAAGTTAATACACAGTTATAATTAAAAGAAATTGGAAAATACTGCTTGAACATCACTGTCTACTTATGTTCATAATTGTATTTACGAATTTTTCATTACTGCATAAGTGCTTAATTGTGATGTATATAAAAATGATATTTAATATAATTTTCATTTACTTACATAATAATTAGATATTAAGAATAATTAAAGCCTTATTAAAGGCTTACACTAAGTAATTATTACTTAAAGAGTCTCATTTCTAAAGAAAGTGAACAAGTAGATCTATCCTATCATTTCAAATCTGGCAGTACAAAAATATCTACACTTAATACATTTTAATATTATAACTGTATTATATTGACACCTTAATATAGTAGTGTTATGTAATAACTTTAAAACAATAAGCTTATAATTATATATATTTTATATAAAAATAGTTTTTTTTAATTAATAAAGTGCAATAATGCATTTTATTAATTTCCTTATAACAAATATAATGTGATTATTCTTATGTGGAAATTCTGAATAATATGTACATACCAACTTCATATTTATCATCAAATTAATAGCAATAATTATCCAGTTTTTAATGATTTGATAGATCAACTATTTTTAATAGTAATGCAATGATTGCGACACAGAAAATATAGTTAAGCAGGATATTTTATTTTTATTCTGAGAATTATGTGAAAGAACGCACCTTAATATTTTATGCATTTTTCATTCTATTTATACATATAAAGGGAAGTGATATAGTATAATATGATTATATATGTATATATGATAAATTTGTCGGCATATAAATATACATACGGAAGATTAGAAATTCAGATTTCAACATCAATTACTTGATCTAATTAATGTACATTCATCCTTTTAGATTTTTCAATCTTTTAAAGGTAAATAGTTACAGACATTTATGTACAATATCTTAAATAATTATAAATGATCATGATTATTATCTACTTTGGATTTGTTCTGTTTTCATAAATTCAAAAAATTAGAATACATAATTTTTATACAAAATATTTTAATAAATTACATCTAATTGCAATTTGTCATGGAGTTTAAATTTAAGTATTAAATAAAAATTTATCTATATTTTCTCTCCTATATTACTGTATATTGTATGTTACAGATTAATTATTTCCTCTAAAAATATTATTTTACCTAAGAAAAATCAAATTTTTTATAAAGCAAATAGGAAAATTTATTCAAGTATATGTGGACATGTTCAATTCAAAACGTTGTTTAATGCACGTCGTCACATAGAGTGCATTCCATTTCACGCATAATATGCATGATGCATCATTTTATCCTTGGTCAAAGTCTCGCTACAAATATTTTGACGAAACAATTAGAAGAAAGAATTTTATAAACTAACCAATTAAAAAACACTTCAAAATATTTGTAGCTTTGCGATGATCGAATTCCTTGTTTAATTTGGAACAACAAGGATAAATGATGCAGCATGCATGAAACGGAATGCACTCATAGATTTATTCAACAAATGGATTTCAACAAAATGTCATATTAAGGAATTCCATGAGTCTTATAATAAATATGATTAAATTAGAATCTTTTTTTTTTTAAGGCACTAATCATCACGTTTAATTTTACGACAATGCATATTTGCAATGTAATTACGTAAACTATTTTTTTAATTGTTTTTAAAATTATAAATTATTTTAATATATAAATAAAGTATACTTTTATATATTCAAATTTTAATATCCTATTTAATTATATACATTATAAATGTATATAATATAAAAATTTATGTATAATTTACGTTATGTATAATTGTATTAAATAATTTATATATAATTATACATATATATAAATATATATATATATATAATGTATGTAAAATTATTTAATAAATTATATATAAGTTATACTTATATATTTAATTTATATAATAATGTTATGTATATAATTAAAAACACAAAAAACATTTGCTATATGTATAATGGAGAATTTCACTGTACAGAGAAATTCATTCATGGAAAGAGGCTAACACCAATTATAGCTTCCAGTTGACTAGATGTAAGATTACTTAACTCCTTCGCTTGATTTACTTTCTTCTGTGATTTATGAACTGTTTCTTTTGTCCTTGAATTTTTATCACATGATGTAAAATTAGTCTCGAGATTGTTTTCTTCCTCTTCCTTCTGAGATTCTTCACTCTCTTCGCTGCTTAGATGAACCTGTGAGGCAACATTGTTGCTTAAGACGATCTCTATGAAGAATACAATACTATTTTATAAAATAGTTGTGTGAATAACAATATGTACTTCAAAAATGCATATTGAAAGTATATTAATATGTATGAAATACACACACGCCCACACATGTATATAGATATGTATATATATATATATATATATATATATATATATATATATATATATATACGCGGAGAGATATTTTTTTATTATATTATTATTTTTTTTATATATTTATTTATTTTTAATATTATTAA